>Ga0070665_100000169_pt1 | contig 118043 bp, 95 predicted proteins | sample KBSS13metaG_FD_65862 | JGI IMG/M metagenome (GOLD analysis project Ga0070665, IMG submission 65862) | Switchgrass rhizosphere microbial communities from Kellogg Biological Station, Michigan, USA - KBS S1-3 metaG | ecosystem: Host-associated > Plants > Roots > Rhizosphere > Soil ...
GGCTCAATCTGATGGACGAGTTCTCGGACAACATCTGCGCATACGTCGAGCCCTTCGACGGCGACATCAACCTGGTAAGCGTAGAAACGCTTCGCTGAATTTGTCCACGCCGCCTAGAGTACTGAAACCGCCCCGGCGTGAGATCGCGACTGCGGCCGTGGATCAAAATGACGCGAAGACATGCAGCATGGCTCTGTTATTTGGTCGATCAGCCCACTTTTCCCGTCGCCGACGCGGCATGCGCTGACACAAGATCCAAGCATAAGTGTGAGGAGGAAAGGCATGCAGCTCAACCTGGAAGGAAAGCGCGCGCTCGTTACGGGCTCTACGTCGGGCATCGGTGCAGCGATCGCGGAGATGCTGGCGGAGGAGGGCGCGCATGTCGTCATAAACGGACGCGACCGCGAGCGTGCCGGCCTGATTGCGGAGCGGCTGCGCGAACGGGGAGTGAGTGCTGGCATTGCGCTGGGCGATGTCAGCACTGACGAAGGTGCGCGCCAGGTCGCTGGGCAAGCGGTCGACGCGCTGGGAGGGATCGACATCCTCGTCAACAATGCCGGCGGCACGGCTGGGACGGGCGGTCATGGCGATTGGCTGGAGGCATCGCTCGCCGACTGGCAGGCGACCCATGATGCCAACATGATGGCTGCCGTGCGTCTTTGCCGCGTGCTGGTCCCGGCGATGGAGGAGCGTGGCTGGGGTCGGCTGATCCACATATCGAGCGCCGCAGGAAGCGAACCCGGAACGCAGCTCCACTATGGCGCTACGAAGGCCGCTCTGAACAATTTTTCGCTGGGACTGTCGAGGAAGCTGGCGCGAACGGGCATCACGAGCAACGTCATTGCTCCGGGAATGATCAAAACACCGGCACTCGAGAACTGGCTGCGCACCATCGCCGAGCAGAACGGCCTCGGTGCCGATGCACGCCGCGGTGAAGCCTTCGCGGTCGAGCATCACATGAAGCAGTCGGTGGCACGCCTCGGTACACCGGAGGATATAGCTCGAATGGTCGCCTTCCTCGCGAGCCCGTCCGCCGACTTTATTACGGGATCCTTGTTCCGCGTTGACGGGGGTGCAGCCCGTGGACTTTGAAGAAAGCCGTGGCGCTGCAGTCTCATGCCGGGTCTTGGGTCAAGCCCAGATCGCGGGTTCCCTCCCGAGGGTCGGATCGTCGGCGAAGGCGTTGGTCGGTCGCGCCAGTCCCAGGTTCTCGCGAAGCGTGCTGCCTTGGTACTCGGTCCGGAACAGGCCGCGGCGCTGCAGCACCGGTACGACTTGTTCGACGAAATCCTCCAGGTTGTCCGGCAGATAATTGGGCGAGACCGAAAACCCGTCGGCCGCGCCTTCGCGGAACCAGGTCTCGCAGAAGTCCGCGATGCTCTCGGGCGTGCCCACGACCGAGCGGCTCGCGCGCGAGACCGTGACGCGCCGGGCCAACTCGCCAATGCGCAAGTTCTCCTCCCGCGCCATGCGGACGATCTGTTCCTGGACCCATCTGCCGCCGTTGGTCTGGGGTATCTCGGGCAGGTAATCATCGAGCGAGTAGGCCGACAGATCGGCGCCAATTTGCAGCTGGAGCGTCTGAAACGCCAGCGCGTCGGGGATGAGCTCCATCAGCTCCTCCTCGGCGCGCTTGGCCTCGGCCATTGTGCCACGCACCAGGAATTGCACCGATGGTATGACCAGAAGCGTCGCCGGATCGCGGCCGTACCCGGCAGCGCGGCTCTTCATGTCGGCGTAGAACTCCTTCGCGCTCTCGATCGAGCTCTGAGCGGTGAAGATCATGTCCGCGGTGCGGGCGGCAAGAGCGCGCCCGGCAGGCGAGCCGCCGGCCTGGACGATGATCGGATGACCTTGCGGAGGGCGGCCGACGTTGAGCGGCCCGGCCACCTTGAAGAATTCGCCGGCATGGTCGAGCTGGTGCAGCTTGGCGGGGTAGAAGTAGCGACCCGCAGCGGCATCGCGAACGATGGCGTCGTCCTCCCAACTGTCCCAGAGCCGCTTGACGATGTCGACGAACTCACCGGCCCGATCGTACCGGCGATCGTGCTCCATGATGTCCGAGAGGCCGAAGTTGCGCGCCTCGATCGCGCCGGTCGAGGTGACGACGTTCCACCCTGCGCGACCGCCGGAGATGTGGTCGATCGAAGCGAAGCGGCGGGCGATCGAGTAAGGCTCGTTGAACGTGGTCGAGACGGTCGCGACCAGCCCGATGTGGCTGGTGACCGCTGCCAGGGCGGCGAGGAGTGTCGTAGGCTCCAGCTTTCCCGCCCAGTCGGTCGCCGAAAAGGCGTCCTTGCCCTTGATGTTCGGGTAGCCTTGCGAGTCGCCGGAGAAGTAGACGTGCAGCTTGCCGCGCTCGGCGGTCTGCGCCAGGCGAGCGTAGTGACCGAAGTCATGCTGGTCGACGGGTCCGTTCGCGGGGTAGCGCCAGCCGCCCGGATGCGCGCCGCTGTTGTGGATGAAGGTGGCCAGGATCATTTGGCGCGCGGACATGGGATTTCCTCAGGTTGGCTGGGTAATTGCCGGAAGGCGGCAGGCTGGAGCCGCGACGTGGCCGCGAAGTGGAGCGCGCGGGACGAGGGCGAACGATACGCTCGCCCCGGACCAGGGCAGATTGTCAGCCGACACGCACGGTACGCCCGTCGATGCAGGCCATCAGCCGTCCGTCGGCATCGTTGAGGATCTCGACGGTGCCGTCGGCGAGATAGATGATGTCCTCGAAATGGAATTTGCCGATCCCGGGACCGATCCAGGGAAGATCGCAACTGAGCACCATGCGATCGACGAAATGGAACGCGTGCAAGCCGCCGCCGGGGTGAGGGTGGTCGGTATGCTCCAGGCCGACCGAGTGGATGCCGCAACCCTTGAAATCGGGATTGCCTGCATCGCGGATCGCCTGGGCGACGACCTTTTCGACATCGCCGGAAAACGCTCCGGGCTGGAAGGCGGGCAGCGCGGCTCTCCATCCCAGGCGCGTGGCGTTGTAGCGTCGCAGCTGCTCGGCATTGGGCTCGCCGATCACGGCGGTGCGCCCGATGTCGCTGGTGTAGTGGTCGAACTCGGCCGTGGCGTCGAAGGTCACCATGTCGCCCGGCTGCAGCGAAGCCGTCTTGGGCAGGCGGCCCTCGCTAGGGCGGTAAGGCGTTATGAGCAGGAACACGGGGCGCCCGCCGGCCAGCGCCGCAGCGGACCAGAACACCCGCTCCGCTTCGGCCGCGGTGGCGCCGGCCGCGATGGCTTCCGCGGCAACCTGCAGAGCCAGCTCGGTCTTGCGCGATGCTGCGCGGATCAGGGCCATCTCGCGCGGGGTCTTGACCATGCGGATGTCGCGGAACAGGTCGCGTGCGCCAACGACTTCGAGCTGATCGCCCAGGATCGCCTGGACGTCCAAGCCGAGACCGCGATCCTCGAACGCGATCCGGCTTCGATCGAGACCGAGCTCCTTGAGATAGGCCGCCACGGCCTCCTGATGGTTTTGCGGCAGGTCGAGGCGGATGTTGAGGTCGGTCGAGACCCCACCCGCGCCGATCCCGGGCTTGCGCGCGTAGCCTCGGACGATGCGCATCCACGTGCCATCGCGCTGTTGCGGCTGGCCGGCGTCGACTTCGACGGTCAGCACCGCGGCTTCAAGAGCATGGTCTCGCGGCAGGATGGCCATGGCGAGATCGCCGAAACCCCAACTTGCGTCGGTCGCCCAGCTGCTGAGGTAGTAGGTGTTGACCGGCGTCGACGCGACCAGCGCCGAGACCCCCTCGCGGTCCATCAGTTCGTCGGCGCGATCCCGGTTGAGCAGCATCGTACAGGTCTCGATCAAAGGACAGGCGCGGCGCGGCGGCCGCGGACGAGCCGGCCAGGTAGGGCGCCGGTGGGCGTGTCGTGGCGCGCGGTGATCACGCCCGAGACAATCGTCGCATCGTAGCCCCTGGCCGCCTGGTAGAGACGGCGTCCGCCGGCGGGGAGGTCGAAATTGACCCGTGGCGGACCAAGCCGCAGCCCATCGTAGTCGATCACGTTGATGTCCGCCTTGTATCCGGGCGCTATCACGCCGCGGTCGCCAAAGCCACCGACGCGCGCGGTGTCGCCGGTCATCAGGCGGACGGCCTGCTCCACGGGAAGCTTGGTGCCCGCGCGATCGCGCGTCCAATAGCTGAGCATGTAGGTCTGCATCGAGCCGTCGCAGATCGCACCGACGTGGGCGCCGCCGTCGCCCAGCCCCAGGATAGTGTCGTCACGACCGAGCATCCGCTCGACCACGTCGAAGTTGAAGTAGGTGTAGTTGCGCGCGGGGAAGTAGATGATCCCGCGGCCCTCGTCGGACAGGAGCGTATCGTAGGCGATGTCCGCGACGCTGCACCCGCGTTGCTTGGCGAGGTGGTCGAAGCGGTCGGCCTCGCCCGGATCGTAGACCGGGTTGTCGCCCATGGCATAGGCGCGTTCGATCAGGCGGATCATGCCGGGAAGTGCGGGGTCGAGCGGGTGCTCGTACTCGGCGAGGATCGCGGCACGGGTCTCTTCGCGGCGCATCGTCGCCACTCGCTCGGCGAGAGGAAGGTCGGCAATGCGGTCGTAAGTCGGGCAGCCCTGGAAGGGATTGAGCTTCAGTTCCAGGCCGAACAGGACCCCGACCGGCCGGGCCACCACTTGCCCGAGCATGTCGACGCCCTGCGCGCGCACCGCGGCGCACGCCTCGGCCAGTTCGTGCCACTGCTCGGGGCGCTCGTCGTACTGGAGTAGCGGGAAGGTCACCGTGTGGCCCGAGATCTGGGCGATGCGCGCCAGCAGGTTGAACTCGGACGAGAACCCGTTCGAGGTGTCGAATTCGGAGGAGGACATGAAGAGTTGCTTGCCGAACGGCTTCATCGCCAGGGCCATGGCGAGCAGTTCGTCCTCGCTTGCGGTGGTCACCGGCAGCTGGCCGCCGTGAGCATCGCGGTGGCCGATGACGCGCGTGGTCGAGAAGCCGAACGCGCCCGCCTTGACGCCCTCGGCGACGAGGGCCGCCATTTGGCGGATGTCGTCGGAAGTCGAGGGCTCACGATCGATCGCGCGCTGGCCCATCACCCAGACGCGAACCGGGATGTGCGGGATGGCCACGGCAAAGTCCGCATCCATGGGGCGCGCCTCGATCGCATCGAGGTAGTCGGGGAAGGTTTCCCAGTTCCACGGCAGGCCTTCGGCCATGACGATGTTGGGAATGTCCTCGACGCCCTCCATCGTATCGATCATCTGCGCGCGCTGTTCGGGGCGGCAGGGTGCGAAGCCGACGCCGCAATTGCCCATCAGCACCGAGGTGACGCCGTGGTTGGTCGAAGGCGAGAAGCGCGTGTCCCAGGTGACCTGCGCGTCGTAATGCGTATGGATGTCGACGAAGCCCGGGGTAACGAGCTTGCCCGTCGCGTCGATTTCCTCGCGCGCCAAACCGTCCACGCGCCCGACCGCCACGATGCGCCCATCGCTGACAGCGATGTCGCCCTCTCGCAGTTCGCCGCCGGTCCCGTCGGCAATCGTGCCTTTTCGGATGATCAGGTCGTAGTCAGTCATAGCCTCACACCATCAGCCTGCTCGTGGTCGGCAGGGCGCCCCTTCGGTCGCAGCCACCGTACGGACGCACGAACATAAACACTATTTATAGAACAAATTGACGCGCGCTTGCACGGCCTTCCTCACTGCGTGGATAAAGGGTCCGCCTGGCGGCCGATTACAGGGCCAGGAATTCCTCTATGCGCGCGACAACGGCGTCGTGCTCGATCGTGAGAACGCCATGCGCCACGCCCGGCATGTCGAAGCGCGACCCGTTGGGATATCCGCCGGCGGTGCGCAGGGTGACCTCGTGCAAGTCGTCCTCCGGGTTCATGATCAGCACCGGCTGCCGGACCTGCGGCATCGCTCCCAGGAAATCGTATTTGTACACCGCGACGTAGCCCCAAGGTAGGCGACTACCCAGCGCGAGGCTTTCGGCCATGGCCATGTGCATGGTTTCGGCATCCATGCGCTCGTCGATCAGGGACTGCATCAAGGCCCATTGCCGCTCGACATGGCGCAAGGTTCGATCGGGCACGGGGAACTTGTCGCGCAAGGTGCGCAGCTTCTCCATGCGCTGCTCTTCAGGATAGGCGGCCAGGCCGAACAGGACGGCCTTGCGGACGCGGTCCGGCAGGCTGCGGGCGAGTTCGGTCGCCACCAGCGAACCGGTGTGATAGCCGATCACGTCGAAGGGGCCGGGGGGGATATCTCCGCGATCGGCCAAGTAGCTCATGAGATCGGCCATCACCGCGGCAAAGTCCTCGATCGTGACCGGCTCGGGCGGCGCGTCGCTCATGCCATACCCGGGATTGTCCGCGGCGATCACAACGCGGTTTCGGGACAGCGCCGGTATCACCGGCAGCCACTCCTTGCCGCTGCTGGGTGTCTGGTGAAGGCACAGCAGTGGGGGCGCGGACGCGTTCGGCGCGGCTTGTGCGATCCGATAATGCAACTGCCCGTAGCGGCTCGGCGCATAGGCTTTGGAAAGCTGGGTCAAGGAATTCTCCAGGATTTGGAAATCAGGCTGCGACAGGCGTCGGCGAGAGCACCCCGGCGGAGGCGCGCATGGTCCTTAGCTGCAGCGCCGCGAAGCCGCCGAGCCCGGTCGCCAGCAAGAAAGCCGCGCTGCCGGTGATGGCCATCGAAGTGCCGACGGCGGCGCGCGAAGCGAACACATGCTCGGTCAGGAACGCGACGACGACCGGACCGGACGAGGCACCGACGAGGGTCATGAAGAAGGCATAGAGTGAGACCGAGAGCCCTCGCACGCGCGCCGGAGTGATCTCGGCAATGACCGAGAGCATGGCCGAGCCGAACATGGCGGCGCAGAACGTCCCTTCGGTGGCCATGACCATCGCCGAGGTCCCGCTCGCGGCGAAGACCGCGTTGGCCGAGGGTAGCGCGGCGAGGCACAGGATCGCGGCGAAGCAGAGTTTGCCCGCCGGGCCCCAGGCGCGGGCGATCGGATCAACCGCGAATGCGGCGATCAGGGCGCCGAGCACTGCCCAGGTGATCTGGCCCATGCCGAGCAAGGTGCTCGCCTCGCTCACGGAGTAGCCGTAGACCCGCGTCAGCAGCATCGGACCCCAGTTGCTGGCGACCGACATGCCCATGCCGAAGAATGTCAGGGTGCCGTAGAACGACAGGTACATCGGCCAGTTCTGTGCCATGTACTCCAGGCTGCCGCGCAGATCCTTTGCAAGCCTGTCGCCCGCGACCGACACTTGCCGCGGTGGTTCGCGCAGGAGCGAGATCAGCGCGGAGAGCACCACTCCGAACAGGCCCGCGAGCACGAAGGCGATCCGCCATGGCGTCAGCCCGCGCAGGAACGAGATCCAGTCCAGATCGCCGCGCGGCGCTGCCGCCAGCACATAGCCGATGATCAGCGACCCGACGCCATAGGCCACGATGCTGCCGAAGACGTACAAGGCCATCGGCCGTCCTCGGTGTTCGACCGGGAACATGTCGCTGATGATGGTGACCGCACAAGGCGCCAGGACAGCTTCGCCAATGCCGATGAAGAGCCGCGCGGTGAACATCTGCGCGAAGTCGTGGGCAAGGCCGCTCGCGATCGTCGCCGCGCTCCACACCACGATGCCGGCCACCAGCAGCCGCTTGCGGTTCACCGCGTCGGCCACGATCCCGAGCACCACTCCGGTGATGATGTAGAAGACCGAGAAGGCGAAGCCCTGTAAAAGGGCGATCTGGACCTCGCTGATGCCAAGCTCGGCCCTGACCGGGTCCACCACCAGCGCCAGCATTCCGCGATCGACCGTGGAGACGATCTGCGCCAGGCACAGCAGCGTCACGGCGATCCAAGCCGCGGCACGGCCCGGCGGCCTTCCTTGCGTCGAGAGGTGAGGGGCAGGGCTCAAGGCGATCTCCGGTGACGTCCTGGGCGGCACGATGACACATGCGCGACTGACAGCAGGTGTGGCACGCCCGCTTTGCTCATGGTGCGGAGAATTGTTCCATAGGAAGAGCAAATCTTGGCCGCTCGCTCTCTATCTACGGCAGCGAGCGAGGGAGCGGCGGACAATGAAGCTACTGGCATTCCTGATGCAGACCGGCGGCCATATCGCGGGGTGGCGTCACCCCCGTGCGGCGACGGCGGCATTGACGGACATCGACTACTTCACGAGCCTTACGCGCACGGCCGAGCGGGGCTTGTTCGATGCCGTCTTCTTCGCCGATTATCTCGGCTTCCCCAAGTCCCAGTCCGCAGATGTCTTCGCCGGTCTGGAGACGCCCAAGCTCGATCCGTTGCTGATCCTCTCCGCCGCGGCGGCGGTGACCAGCCAGGTCGGCCTGATCGCCACTGCATCGACGACCTACAATGAACCGTTCGGCATCGCTCGACGGTTCGCCACGCTCGACCACCTGAGCAAGGGGCGCGCAGGTTGGAACATCGTCACCTCGACCATGGAGCACGAGGCGCACAATCACGGCCAGGCCTCGCACATGGCACACGGCGACCGCTATCGGCGCGCGGCCGAGTTCGTCGATGTGGCGCGGAAGCTTTGGGATAGCTGGGGAACCGGCGCCATGCTCGCGGACAAGGCCAGCGGCAGGTTCACCGATACGGAGCGCCTGTCGGCGATCAAGCATGTGGGCGAGCACTTCCGGGTGGAGGGACCATCGACCGTCCCGCGCTCGCCGCAAGGCCATCCCGTGCTGGTGCAGGCGGGCGCCTCGGCCGACGGGAAGGCCTTTGCCGCCAGTTGCGCCGAGGTGATCTTCACCTCCCACCCTTCGATCGAGACCGCACGAGCCTTCCGCGAGGAGATGCACGATCTGCTCGCCCAATTCGGGCGGGATGCAGGCTCGCTCAAGATCATGCCGGCCATCACGCCGGTGATCGGCAAGACGCGGGAAGAGGCTGCGTCGCTGAAAAGAGAGCTGGACGACCTGATCCCCCTTCCTATCGCGCTGGACAAGCTCGAGCGGCTGCTGGGTGGCCTCGATTTGTCCGCGTACGATCCTGATGGCCCGATGCCCCCACTGCCGCCCGCGTTGCTCGAGGGGCAGAATTCGACCCGCGACAGAGTGGTAGAGACGATCGTGCGGGAGAGGCCGACGATCCGTGCGCTCGCCCTGCAAGTCGCTGGCGGCCGAACCAGCAGGACATCGGTCGGGACCGCGTCCGACATCGCCGACGAGCTGCAGCAATGGTACGAGAGCGGCGCCGCCGACGGGTTCGTCATTTCGCCGCCGTTTCTGCCCGGCGGGCTTGAGGATTTTGTCGACGAAGTTGTGCCCGAACTGCAGCGTCGCGGACTGTTCCGGACCGCCTACGAGGGCGAGACCTTGCGGGACCGGCTGGGGCTGGCGCAGCCGGAAAGCCGCTTCGACAGCGAGCCCGGGCAACGTTTGGTCCCGGAAGTCTGGGACGCCTGAGACAAGCCCGGCCTGACTCCATGTCAGGCCGGGCAGTTCTTCAGGACTGTACCCAGTCGCGCAGGATGCGTGCGGTTTCGGGCGGATTGTCCATCATCACGAAGGCGCCGGACTTAGGCACGATCTTCGTGACGGAGTTCTTCAGTGCCGCCTCGGCGCTTGGACGAAACTTCAGGTACGCCTTGTCGTATTCGCCATATAGCAGCAGCGTCGGCGCGGCGACGCGCTTCAGCGTGCCCTGGATATCGGTGATGCCGACGCCGCGCTCTGACGGCGGCGGCCACAAGCCCGCGGCCTTGCGACTTTCCCACCCCTCCTTGTTGATTTCGGCTGCATGGACGATCCCGAAGATATTGCGCAGCATGTCGTCGGGAACTGGCAGCGGATAGCCCTCGGCATCGACGGTCGTTCCGCGCTGCTTGTCGTCCACGGCGGCCTTCAGTTCCGCGAGCGTCCGCTTGCCGCCCAGTGCGCTCGAGACGATCGCCAGCTTGCGCACGCGCTCGGGCCAGAAGGCGCTCAACGGCACCGCGACACACCCGCCCAACGACGTTCCGATCAGGTCGACACGGTCGATGCCCAATTCGTCCAGGGCGCCGACCAAGAGGGCTGCGGTCTCGCCTAACGTCTGGATATACGGCGGCGCGCCATCCCAGCGCGAGCCGCCATGCCCGGGCAGGTCGAACGCCAGCACGCGCCGTCCTTCGGCGAGGGCAGGGGCCACGAAGCGCCAGTCCGATAGCCATCCACCGAGTTTGTGGAGCAGCACGATCGGCGGCTTGCCGCCGCCATCCTTCGGTCCAAGCGCGGCATAATGCAGCTTGCCGCCCGCGCGCCGCAGATCGCCAAGTTCGGTCCAGGGGCCTTGCGGCACGGTATAGCTCATGCGGTCGGCGCGGGACGCCTTGGCCGTGCGCGCTGCCGCCGGCATGCTCGCCGCCGCGCCGAGCAGCAGTCCCGCACCCATCAAGATTTCGCGTCGGTCAGACATCGGCAGGCTCCCGTTTCGATCAAGGCGTCAGGCCGCCGCGATTAAGCGAGGGACCCGACGAAACGGACATTTGATCCAACAACGGGGTGATCGTGTCCATCGCCGCGAAGCCGGCACGCTGCGCCAGTGTCGAACTTGTCCACCAGGCGAACGCGGGCTTCTCCCGCGCGGGTCTGGATCTGCGCGCATCTCGATCAGCGCCGCTCCGCTCCAATTCATATGCAAATACTACGCGGCTGCGCTGCGCCCCATCTCGATTTCAAACGCGGCGTGGGCCTAATGGGTCGCCTGCAGCCGCTCCCGCCGTAACCCCGGCCGGCGCGAGCATGCAGGAGTTTTGACATGCACGACACCTTGTGGGTCGGCCTCTTTCTCGTCCTGCTGATCGGGAGCCTGGCGTATGCCGGGCTCTGCGACCGGGCCTGAGGGAGCCGCCGATGAACCTCGACCTCTGGCTCGCCGCCGTCACCGCGCTCGGCCTTCTCCTCTACCTCGTTGCCGTGCTCGTGCGGCCCGAGCGGTTCTGAGGAGCAGGACCCATGACCAGTCAAGGTTGGCTGCTGATCGCCACCTTCGTCGCCCTGTTGGCGGCGCTCGCCAAGCCGATCGGCCTGTGGCTCTTCGCGCTGTACGAGGGCCGGCGCACGCCGCTGCACGGCATTCTAGGCCCAGTTGAGCGCGGGTTCTATCGCCTGTCCGGGATCGACCCTCAGGAGGACCAGTCCTGGCGGCGGTATGCGGTGCATATGCTGATCTTCAACGCCGCGCTGCTGCTGCTGACGTATGTGCTGCTGCGCGCCCAGGCCTTGCTGCCGTTGAACCCGCAAGGGCTGGGTCCGTTGGCTCCGGACCTGGCGTTCAACACCGCCGTCAGCTTCACCACCAACACCAACTGGCAGAGCTATGCGGGCGAGACGACGATGTCGAACCTCTCGCAGATGCTCGCGCTGACGCTGCACAACTTCCTGTCGGCGGCGACCGGGATCGCGCTTGCCTTCGCGCTGTTTCGCGGCTTCGCTCGCAGGAGCGCGACCGGCATCGGCAATTTCTGGGCCGACGTGACGCGCGTTACGCTCTACCTGCTGCTGCCGCTCTCGGTCGTCCTGACGCTGTTCTACATCGCCAGCGGCGTGCCGCAGACACTGGCGGCTTCCGTGGACGTGACGACGCTGGAAGGCGTGAAGCAGACGCTCGCGCTGGGACCGGTCGCCAGCCAGGAGGCGATCAAGATGCTTGGCACCAACGGGGGTGGCTTCTTCAACGCCAACTCCGCCCACCCGTTCGAAAACCCGAGCGCGCTGACCAATCTGGTCCAGATGCTCTCGATCTTCGCGATCGGCACCGGCCTCACGTACACTTTCGGCAAAGCCGTGGGCAACACGCGCCAGGGCTGGGCCATCCTGGCGGCCATGATGGCGCTGTTCCTGGCGGGCACCGCGGTAACCTACTGGCAGGAGGCTGCGGGCAATCCGGTGCTGCACGGCCTGGGCGTGGCCGGCGGCAACATGGAGGGCAAGGAAGTTCGCTTCGGCATTGCCGCAAGCTCTCTGTTCTCCGTCATCACGACCGCGGCTTCGTGCGGCGCGGTCAATGCGATGCACGACAGCTTCACGGCGCTGGGTGGCATGATCCCGCTGATCAACATCCAGCTTGGTGAAGTGGTGATCGGCGGCGTCGGTGCGGGCATCTACGGGTTCCTGCTCTTCGCCATACTGGCGGTGTTCGTGGCAGGGCTGATGGTGGGGCGCACGCCGGAGTACGTCGGCAAGAAGATCGAGAGCCGCGAGGTCAAGCTCGCGGTGCTGGCGATCGCGGTGCTGCCGCTGATCATCCTGGGCTTCACCGCCCTTGCGTCGGTCACCCAGGCCGGTCTTGCCGGTCCGCTCAACAAGGGACCGCACGGCTTTACCGAGATCCTCTACGCGTTCACCTCGGGCGTCGGCAACAACGGGTCGGCGTTCGCGGGCCTCTCGGCCAACACGCCATTCTACAACGGCCTGCTCGGCGTGGCGATGTGGATCGGGCGGTTCTTCATCATCATCCCGATGCTCGCCATCGCCGGCAGCCTCGCTGCCAAGAAGTACACGCCCGAGACCGCCGGCAGCTTTCCCACCACCGGCCCGCTGTGGACCGGCCTGCTGATCGGCATCGTGCTGATCGTCGGCGGCCTGACCTTCCTGCCCAGCCTCGCGCTTGGCCCCATCGCCGATCATCTCGCGATGATCCGCGGCCAGCTCTTCTGAGGACCGTCGCATGTCCCTAGCTGAATCCAAGTCCCTGTTCACGGCAGACCTGATCGTTCCGGCGATCGGCGACGCCTTCCGCAAGCTCAACCCGCGCGAGTTGATCCGCAACCCGGTGATGTTCACCACCGCTGTGGTCGCGATGCTGCTGACCGTGCTGCTCGTCGTCGGGCAAGACGGGCTTGCCGTTGGCTTCAAGCTGCAACTCGTTATCTGGCTCTGGCTGACGGTGCTGTTCGGCACCTTTGCCGAGGCGCTCGCCGAAGGCCGCGGCAAGGCGCAGGCCGCCTCGCTGCGCGCCACAAAGGCGGAACTCACCGCCAAGCGCGTCAAGGGCGCCTCGTATGAGGAAGTCCCCGCCAGCGCACTGCGCAAGGACGACGTGGTGCTGGTGCAGACCGGTGACCTTATCCCGTCCGACGGCGATGTCGTTGCAGGCGTCGCCTCGGTCAACGAGGCTGCGATCACCGGCGAAAGCGCACCTGTCATACGCGAGGCGGGTGGCGACCGCTCGGCGGTGACGGCGGGCACCCGCGTCATATCCGACGAGATCCGCGTGCGCGTTACCGTGGATCCCGGCCAAGGCTTCCTCGACCGCATGATCGCGCTGGTGGAAGGCGCCGAGCGGCAGAAGACCCCCAACGAGATCGCCCTGACTTTGCTGCTGGTCGGCCTGACGATCATCTTCCTGATCGCGGTCGCCACCATCCCCAGCTTCGCCAGCTATGCCGGAGGCAGCGTGCCCGTCGCGATCCTGGCGGCACTGCTGATCACGCTGATCCCCACGACGATCGCCGCGCTGCTCTCGGCCATCGGCATCGCCGGCATGGACCGCCTGGTGCGCTTCAACGTGCTGGCCAAGTCCGGCCGCGCGGTAGAGGCGGCGGGCGACATCGACGTGCTGCTGCTCGACAAGACCGGTACGATCACCATCGGTGATCGCCAGGCAACCGAGTTCCGACCCGTCGGCGGCACGGATGTGGCCGCACTCGCCGAGGCGGCCCTGTTCGCCAGCCTCGCGGACGAAACGCCCGAGGGCCGCTCCATCGTCGTGCTGGCGCGCGAGATGTTCGGCTTCGAGACCGCCGCGCTGCCGGAGGGCGCCGAGGTCATCCCGTTTACCGCGCAGACGCGCATTTCGGGCGTCGAGACGGGAGGCCGGGTGATCCAGAAGGGAGCCGTCCAGGCGATCCTCAAGGCCAATCCGGCCGCCGGCAGCACGGCCGCGGCCACCGAACTGCGCCGCGTCACCGACGAGATCGCCCGCGCCGGCGGCACGCCTCTGGCGGTCGCGGTGGACGGACGGCTGCTGGGTGCGATCTTTCTCAAGGACATTGTCAAGGCCGGCATTCGCGAGCGCTTTGGCGAGCTGCGCGCGATGGGCATTCGCACGGTGATGATCACCGGCGACAACCCGCTCACCGCCTCCTCGATCGCGGCCGAAGCCGGCGTCGACGATTTCCTTGCCGAGGCCACGCCCGAGGACAAGCTGGCGCTGATCCGCAAGGAGCAGCAGGGCGGCAGGCTCGTGGCCATGTGCGGCGATGGCACCAACGATGCCCCCGCGCTGGCGCAAGCCGACGTCGGCGTCGCCATGAACACCGGCACCCAGGCCGCGCGCGAGGCCGGGAACATGGTCGACCTCGACAGCGATCCGACCAAGCTGATCGAGGTCGTGGGCCTGGGCAAGCAATTGCTCATGACGCGGGGTGCATTGACGACCTTTTCGGTCGCCAACGATGTCGCCAAGTATTTCGCGATCATCCCGGCCATGTTCGTGGCGCTCTACCCGGGCCTCGGCGTGCTGAACGTGATGGGGCTGGCGACGCCCGAAAGCGCGATCCTTTCGGCGATCATCTTCAATGCGCTGATCATTCCGTTGCTGGTGCCGCTCGCGCTCAAGGGCGTGAAGTACAAGCCGATGGCGGCCGGGCCGCTGCTGGCGCGCAACTTGGCGGTCTATGGGCTGGGCGGCCTCGTCGCGCCGTTCGTCGGCATCAAGCTGATCGACCTTGCAGTGAACGGGATCGGGCTGGCGTGAGCTGCCCGACAGGAGGTACAAGATGAACAACGACATACGCACTTCGTTACGCCCCGCGCTGGTCATGACGCTGCTGTTCGCGCTGCTGCTGGGCCTCGCCTATCCGCTCGCGCTGACCGGCATCGGGCAAGTGCTGTTTTCGAGCCAGGCCAACGGCAGCCTGGTGACCGATCGCGGCAGGGTCGTCGGCTCCACGATCGTCGGTCAGGCCTTCACGTCCGATCGGTATTTCCAGACACGCCCCTCGGCGGCAGGCAAGGGCTACGACGGGCTAGCCTCCTCCGGCTCCAACCTCGGGCCCACGTCCCAGGCTCTGGCGGATCGGGTGAGGTCCGACGTGCAAGCCCACCAGACTGCGACACCAGGCCGGCCCGTTCCGCCCGATCTGGTGACGACCTCCGCCTCGGGACTCGATCCCGACATCAGCCCCGAGGCGGCCTTGTATCAAGTGGACCGGGTCGCGCGCGCCCGCGGCCTCGAGCCGGGCGAGGTCCGTCGCCTCGTGGAGCGCCATATCGAGCGGCCGATCTTCGGTTTCATCGGCGAGCCGCGAGTCAACGTGTTCGAGTTGAATCGACGGCTCGATGGTGCCTCCGCTATGCCCTCCCGGTGAGCACGGACGATCGCCCCTCTCCCGAAGCCCTCCTGCGCGCGGCCGTGCAGGAGGGGCGTGGCCGTCTGAAGATCTTCCTCGGCGCGGCGCCGGGGGTCGGCAAGACTTGGGAAATGCTGTCGGAGGGCCGCCAGCGCCAGGAGGCGGGCACCGACGTGGTCGTCGGTGTGGTCGAGACGCATGGCCGCCGCGAAACCGAGGCGCTGCTGGCCGGGCACGAGATCCTTGCACGTCGACCGGTGGATCACGCCGGCCACAGCCTTGGCGAAATGGACATCGACGCTCTGCTGGAACGTCGCCCGCAACTCGCGCTAGTCGATGAGCTGGCGCACACCAATGCGCCGGGCAGCCGGCATCCCAAGCGCCACCAGGACGTCGAGGAGTTGCTCGCCGCGGGGATCGACGTCTACTCGACGCTCAACATCCAGCATGTGGAGAGCCTCAACGACGTCGTCGCTTCTTTTACCCGCGTGCGGGTTCGCGAGACGGTGCCCGACTCGGTCTTGGAACAGGCCGAGATCGAAGTCGTCGATATCCCGCCCGACGAACTGATAGAGCGGCTTAAACAGGGCAAGGTCTATGTGCCGCACGAGGCGAGCCGTGCGCTGAGCCATTTCTTCTCCAAGTCGAACCTCACTGCCTTGCGTGAACTGGCGCTGCGCCGGGCGGCCCAGGCCGTCGATGCACAGATGCTGGAGCACGTGCGTGCCCACGCGCTTGCCGGCAATTTCGCGGCGGGAGAGCGCATCGTCGTCGCTGTCAGCGAGCAACCCCACGCCGCCGGGCTCGTGCGCGCGGGCAAGCGCCTTGCCGATGCCCTGAGAGCGCAATGGACCGTGGTCCACATCGAGACCTCGCGCGACCAGCACTTCACGGCCGAGGAGCGCCGGCAGCTGGCCGACACCCTGGCGCTGGCTTCGCGGCTTGGTGCTACGACGGCGAGCGTGCCGGCGACGAGCGCGATCGAGGGTCTGCGCCGCTTCGCAAGGGATGCGCACGCCACGCAGCTGGTGCTCGGCAAGTCCGAGCGTTCCTGGTGGTTCGAGCGGCGCCACGGTTCGGTCGTCGATCGCCTGGTGCGCACGATCGGCGATGTCGCCGTCCATGTCCTTCCAGCCGGCGAAGTGGCGCCGTCCCGCCGGAAGCGGCTGCCGCGTGCCGGCACCTGGGTTCGGTCCGACCATTACCTCTGGTCGTTGCTGGCGGTCGCTGCCGCGACGCTGCTCGGTCGTCTGCTGCTGCAGGCGATCGACCTCAGCAACATCGCGCTGCTCTATCTGGTGCCGGTTATGTTCGCCGCCGCGACGTTCGGCTTGCGTGCGGGATTGTTCGCCGGACTGGCCTCCAGCCTCGCCTACAACTTCTTCTTCCTCCCCCCCACCGGTTCGCTGACCGTCAACAATCCCGAAAACGTCGTTTCCATCCTGGTCTTGCTCGGCGTCGCCATCGTCACCAGTCAATTCGCCGCGCGCGTGCGCTCGCAAGCCGACCTTGCCGGTTCGAGCGCCCGCCAGAACGCGGCGCTCGCCAGCTTCTCGCGCCAACTCACTGCTGCCGCGACCCGGGACGAGCTGATGCAGGCGATCTGCGCCGAAGTCGCGCGCCTGCTCGATGTCGGCGCGGTGCTGCTGGTCCCCTCGGCGGACGGGCCGGAGGTACGCGCCGCCTATCCGCCGGAAAACCGCCTCGACCAGATCGACATGGCCGCGGCCCAGTGGGCGATCGCCAATGCGCAGCCGGCCGGTCGCGGCTCGTCGACCCTGACGGCCTCGGACTGGCTGTTCCATCCTTTGCGCACCACGCGCGGGGTGCTGGGCATTCTGGGCATTGCTCGCATCGACGCGGGAGAGCCGCTTCGTTCGGACCAGTTGCCGCTGCTCATGAGCCTGATCGACCAAGCTTCGATCGCGCTAGACCGGCTGGCGTTGGAGGAAGATGCGCTGCAAGCGCAAGCGATCGGAGAGCGCGATCGGCTGCGTTCCGCGCTGCTCTCCTCGGTGAGCCATGACTTGCGCACGCCGCTCACCACGATCCTATCCGCGGCGCAAGAGCTTCGACAGCATCCCTCCAGCGCCCTGGCGGAGACGATCGAGACCGAGGCGCGGCGCTTGAACCGCTTCGTGGCCAATCTGCTCGACATGGTGCGGATCGAGGCCGGTGCCCTGCCGATGCATCTGGAGCCCACCGACCTGTTCGACGCCGTCGCGAGCGCGGCACACGATACTCGCGCGGCCCTGCAGGGACACGAAGTGGTGATCGAAATTCCCGCCGACGTTCCGCTCGTGCGGGCAGACCCGGTGCTGCTGCACCACTGCCTCATCAACTTGCTGGACAATGCCGGGCGCTATGCCGATCCCGGCACGCCGATCGTGATCCGCGGCCAGCGCTTGCCCGATGCGCTGCTGGTCTCGGTCATCGACCAAGGTCCAGGCATTCCCGCCGGCGAGGAGAGGCGTGTGTTCGAAACCTTCACTCGCCTGAAAGGGTCGGATCGGTCCCGCCATGGCACCGGCCTGGGACTGGCGATCGTCAAAGGCTTCGCCGAAGCCATGGGGCTCTCCGTCCAGGCCGCCAACAATCTTGATCCGCTGGGTGCCTGCTTTACCATCCGTATTCCCGACGCGCTGCTGCTGACGCACATGACGGGTGAGGAACTGCCTTGAAACTGGCGCACAAAGTGCTCGTGGTGGATGACGAGCCACAGATCCGCCGGTTGATGCTGACTGCCCTGCGGCGTGCGGACTACGCTGTCATCGAGGCCGGCACTGCACGCGACGCGATGGGTCTGCTGCATCAGGAGCGGCCCGATGTCGTGCTGCTGGACCTGGGCCTGCCCGATCGGGACGGCCTCGAGCTCATCCAGCTGATCAAGCGCCAGCCCGAGACCACGCTCATCGTGGTTTCAGCCCGGGAAGCGACCGAGGAGAAGGTCGCCGCTCTAGACCTCGGCGCCGACGACTACCTCACCAAGCCCTTCGACACGGATGAACTGCTCGCCCGCGTGCGCGTCGCCCTCAGGCACCGTGCCACTCGTGACGGGGGGGAAGCGGTGGTCAAGGCCGGGGACGTCGCCATCGACATCGCCAATCGCATGATCACCAAGGCCGGGTGTGAAGTGCACCTGACGCCCAAGGAGTTCGAGGTCTTGTCCATGCTGGCAAGGGCGGACGGCAGGGTCGTGTCGCACAAGCAGATCATGGCCTCGGTCTGGCCGCGCGAGGTCGATCACCGGGTCGAGTATTTGCGGGTGCTGGTGCGAAGCTTGCGGCAGAAGCTGGAAAACGATCCGCAAAGGCCGGCTTTGCTTTGCAACGAACTGGGCGTGGGATATCGACTGCGCATCTCAAAGCCGCAAGATTGAAGGCGGGGGAAAAGCGGGATCGGCGTTATGCCAGATCGCCGGAGCTTGCCGGTCTCGCGATCGACTTTGCGTGTCGGCGATGTCGGCATCGTAAAAGAGACGCGGCGCCGAGGCGCCGCGTCAGGGTGGAGTTCAGAGTTTCGCGCGAAGTGTCGCGCCGAAGGTGCGCGGATCGCCGAGCGCGGCGGTGATCAGGCCGTAGTTGTTGTTCGTGGCTCCGCGCGAGACGTAGTACTTCTTGTTCGCCAGGTTGCGGGCCCACAGCGAGAAATCGTATCGTCCGTCGGCCGTGCGTAGACCGATTCTGCCGTTCAGCAGGCCGTACGCGGGCACCACGCCGTAGATCGAATTCGTGACGCTGCTGTTGAAGGAGGATCGGTGCAGCCAGTCGGCGTGGACATAGCCTTCGAAGTTGTCGCCGACCGGCTGCGCCACGTCCGCCGCGAAGGAATAGGCGAATTTCGAGACACCCGGCAGGTGCTCGCCGGATAGGTCCTGCACCCCGTTCACGGCGGGATTGTTCTCCGGCGCGTTGGGCGCATTGGCATAGCTTATGTATTTGGCATCCGTGTACGCCCCCGAGGCCGAAAGGTTCACCCACTTGCTCGGTGCGTAGTTCAGGTCTGCCTCGAGGCCCTTGGAACGCACTTTCGGTATGTTGTCGATGTACTGGATGAAGGTGGAAGTCGAGCCGAGCGGCACGCTGACGTTGGCTTGGTAGTTGCGGACGTTGGTGAGGAACCCGGCGGCGTTGAGCGTAACCGTTCGGTCGAGGAACTGGCTCTTCAGTCCGATTTCGAAATTGTCGACCGTCTCGGGTTTGATCAACGCGTGACCAAAGCCGCCGGCGGTGACGTTGAGGCCGCCAGACTTGTTGCCGCGCGAATATGTCGCGTAGACCAGCGCGTCGGGGGTCACCTTGTAGCCCAGGGTGAGCAGGCCGGACAATGCGTCACGCTTGTCGGCAGTGGTGAAGCTGATGTCGCTCACCGCGAATTGAGCCTGTTGCTGGGGAGTGAGCAGGGAGCGGTTGCCGCCCGAGCCGGGAGCCAGAAAGCGGCTGAACGAGCCGGTCTTGTCCTCGTGCGTGAAGCGTAGGCCGGCGGTCAGGGTCAGTGGATCGGCAAGGTGGACGTCGACTTGCCCGAACGCGGCATAGCTCTTCAAGCGCGGGTCGGAGTAGCTGTCCGCCTCCAGACCGTTGGTCGCCGCCGCGATCGTCGCCACGAACGGTGCCGGGGTGGTGCCGGGCAGGTTGAACTTGGCGAAGTCGGCACCGTACTGGGTCGCGCCATAGCCGCGCACCACTTGCCAGTAGTAGTAGAGCCCCACCTGCCAGTCGATGAAGTGCTTGCCGGACGAAGCCAGGCGCAGTTCCTGGCTGAACTGGCGTTGGAAGTTCTGCTGCTGCGCCTTGAGTGTGACCGAGAGCGGCAGGCCGTCACCATCGTTGGCCGGATACCAGTCCCACCAGCGATAGGCCGTGATCGAGGTCAGCTGCGCACCGCCGAGGTCATAGTCGATCTGCCCCGAGACGCCGTAGCTTTCCATGTTCGCCTGGAACGGCGAGTTGGAGTTGCCGAGCCGGCGGAACGCTCCGTAGTAGGGCAGAGGCGCATTGAAGCGCGCCAGGCGGTCGAAGATGTTGTTCGGGATCGTCGTGCCGTTGGCGAACTGGGTGAACGTGCCGTCGATCACGTTCAGGATGAAGTGCTGCTTCTGCTTGGAGTAGTCGCCGATCAAGCGGACCTTCAGAGTGTCGGAGGGTTTCCACAGCAGTTGGCCGCGTACCGAGAAGTTGTCGTAATCCTGCGCCTTCGACTGGTCGTAGACGTTGGTCAAGAAGCCGCCGCGATGGGTGTCGGCCACGGTGAGGCGCAGCGCTAGAGTATTGCTCAGAGGAGCAGAGCCCGAGACGCGCAGCTGGTGGAAGTCGTAGTTGCCAAGGGTCGCCTCGCCGGTCACCTCAGGGGTGAAGCTGGGTTCGCGGCTGGTGATGTTGACTGCGCCGGCGGTCGTATTCTTGCCAAACAGCGTGCCTTGGGGGCCGCGCAGGATCTCGATCTGCTGGAGGTCGATCAAGTCGAACTGCGACTGTCCGGGCCGCCCGTAATAGACGCCGTCGAGATAGAAACCGACGCCGTACTCCAGCCCGTCCACCGCCAGGGAGGAGTTGGCGCCGAGGCCACGGATCGTGATGTTGGTGTTGCGCGGGTTGGTGTTGACCACCTGCAGCGTGGGCACTTGCTGCTGCACTTGGTTGAGTGTGAAGTTGCCGGTCTTCTCGAACGACTCCTGGTCGATCACGCTGATCGCCACGGGAACGTCCTGCGCGTTTTCCTCTCGGTGGCGCGCCGTGACGACGATCTCGCCGCCAGCGTCAGAAGCGGCGGCCTCGGCCTCCTCTGCATGGACCGGTGCCGCCGCGGCAAGCGTGAGCGCGAGAAGCGCCGAAGAGAGCAGCAGCGAGCTGCGCGTTGGACTGGAAACACTCATGGTAAAACCCCCTTGAACCTTTGCTCGGCGCGCGCAGACCGGCCGCTCCCGACGGACAAAGGGCGGCGCGCGGATACAGGGCGCCTCGGCACCGCTGTGAATTTGATGGATGGCCAATCGGTTGGCCGTAGGACTTGGAACTTGGCTCTAGCGCGCCGCGTGGCCCGCTCAGCTCAGCTCAGTGGTGCCCGCTCTGCATGTGCATCGTTTCGCCTCTTGAAGAGAGGGAAACACGAAACCTGGCGCTGTCGCCCCGGCATAGCGCGCTTTAGCGGTTGGTAACGCGGAGCAAGCTGCTTCCCGATCAAAGGCCGCGGACCAGGGTTCCGGAACTGCGCGTAGGCCTGGTCGCCCTCTGCGCGGTCGAGCGATGCTCAATGCGGGTGAGGGGTACCAACCCCCGGATTGAACGAGGCCGGGCGGAGGAGCCCGGCCTCGATCCGGTCACGCGTTCTGCGCTTCGGCGTTGCGCTCCTGGCGCAGCGCGCGGCTGCGGCGCCCGTCGATGCCGAACGGCACATCTCCGTTGATCGTCGCCCGGCGCAGGGTGCGGCGCTGGAGCGCGAAGTCCGCCACGGCACGGTGCTGGGTTGCGCGATTGTCCCAGAATGCCACGTCGCCCGGCTGCCACTGCCAGCGAACGACGTTCTCCTCGCGCGTGATATGCTCCTGCAGGATCGCGAAGAGGCGCTGCGAGTCCTGCTGGCTGAGCCCCACAAAGCGCTTCACGAAGTGTCCGAGAAGCAGGCTGCGCTGGCCCGAGACCGGGTGGACGCGGACTACCGGGTGCTCTGTCTCATACACTGTGGAGGTGAACACGGCCTTGTGTGCCGCCACATACTCGCGATGCTGCTCGCTATCGGCCTGCGCACCGCTGAGCACTGCGGCATAGTCATAGTCGTTGCTGTGGACCGCCCAGAGGGTGTTGGCGAGTTGGCGCAGCGGCTCGGGCAGGCTTTCGTAAGCGGTCTCGCCATTGGCCCAGACGGTGTCGCCGCCCGCTTCGGGAACGGTGATCGCGCGCAGGATCGAGCCTTTGGGATAAGCTTCGACGAACGTCACGTCGGTATGCCAGCTCGAAGCGGCGTAGCCCTCGCGACTGTCCAGTTCGAGCAGGTACCGCGAGCCTTCCGCCACCGGCACGGTGGGGTGAGCGACGGGATCGCCGAATAGCCCGGCGAACGCCTCATGCTCGGCATTGTCGAGGTGATCCTGGCCGCGGAAGAAGATCACTTTATGGCGGACCAATGCTGCTTCGATCGCCTGGACCGTGGCGGCATCGAGATCGCCGGACAGAACGACCCCGCGGATCTCAGCGCCGATCCGGCCACCGATGGGGCGGATGTCGAGGGGGGAGGCGGGGTCTTTGGCGTTGGGGTAAGTGGCAACGAGTGCGGTCATGGCAAATTCCTGAAGTTGGCGCCTGCGCGGGGCACAAAGGCGCGGGTCGCCCTGACCTTCCAGGGCGAGATATCAAGAGCCGCGACGCCATGAAGTCGTCAGATCATGGCGCCGACGCGAGGCTGGCTTGGCCGGTCCTGCCGGCGTGGTCAGAGGGAGAGAGTGGGCATTCGCATCGTATCACCTCGACTGTGGAGGGGATCACGGTGCCTGGCGCTGTCGCCTGAGCATCGCGCGCTTTAGCGGTTGGTAACGCGGAGCAAGCTGCATCCCGATCAAATGCCGCGGACCAGAGTCTCATTCGTCCGGCAAGCTGGTCACCTAGCCGGAAGACTTGCTCAACCTAATCGATAGAGTATCCGGGTCAAGCCTAGCTTTGCTTGCCTCGCCGCAACTCGTCCTATTCCGCTACCGCCTCGCGCCGAGGCTTGGCTGCCGGGCCGTAATCAGGCCGTCACGGGGAGACGATCCGACCTTGCGCCGGTGGCCGATATGCAATTCCGCTGCGCGTCCATGGCCCGTCCGATGAGGAGCAGTGCTGGCCCGTCTCCCAGCGCGGTGCGAGCAGCGATCGCCAGCAGGCTCAATCGCGTGTGGAAGACGCGTTCCGTGGGAAGGCTCGCGTTCTCGACCATGACGACCGGCGTGTCCGGGGCCAGGCCATGGCGCATCAGCTGCCTTGCAACCACGCCGGCCGCCGCCTTGCCCATATAGATTGCCAGGGTCGCTTCGGGGTCCGCCAGGGCGGACCAGTCGAGCGAAAGGGTCTCGCCGGCGCGTGCATGGGCGGTGACGAAGGTCAGCCTTCGTGCCAGCCCGCGCAAAGTCAGCGATGCGCCGACGCTCGCCGCCGCGGCGCTGGCCGCAGTGACGCCGGGGCAGATCTTCACGACGATCCCGGCGGCGCGGCAAGCGTCGAGTTCCTCGGTGGCGCGGCCGAAGATCGCGGGGTCGCCGCCCTTCAGGCGCACAACGCGCTCGCCTGCCAAGGCCGCCTCGACGATCAGGCGGTCGATCGTCGGTTGGTCCTTCGAGTGACGGCCCGAGCGCTTGCCGACGTAGACTAGTCGGGCATCGGGCGCCGCCAGCTCGAGAATTTGCGGGCCGGCCAGAGCGTCGTGAAATACCACGCTGGCCTCGCCCAGCAGCCGCGCGGCCTTGCGGGTGAGGAGTTCGGGGTCGCCAGGCCCAGCACCGACGAGCCAGACTTCTCCGGGGGCGATAGGTTCAGCCATGAGCTGCCTCCTTGGTTTGCCCGATCAGGCGCTGGATCGCGGGGCGGCAGGAGCCGCAGTTGGTGCCGGCGGAGAGCGCCTGTCCGACAGCTTCGACCGATACCAGCGATTGCGCCGAGATCGCCGACACAATGGTCTTGAGCCCTACGTCGAAGCACACGCAGACGATCGGCCCGCGATCGGCCTGGGGCGTCGCTGGTCGCCCGGCCAAAAGCTCGATGGAGGATGCGGCGGCGCTGGCGCTAAGCTGCTCGATCAGCCATTCTCGCGAAGGGCTGAGGCCGTCACGGGTGACGAACAGCGCCGCGACCAACTGGGCCTTGTCGAGCACACCGACGCGTAACGAGCCGCGCGCGCGGTCGATCGTCTCGACGCGTTCACCCTTGGGCAGAACCGCCTTGGCGAGGCTCGCAGGGTCGCCATCGCCCGCCAGTTCGACGAGCCAGCCCTGTGGCACGCGCACTTTCGTGGCATAGAGAGCGGGGATGATCTCCGGGACCTCGCGCGCGATCAGGAAACCGCGCCAATCGGTGGCTACCTTTTCGACACGCGCCGGCGTGGACTTGAAGCCGGGCTGACCCGACAGCGGATCGACCAGGGGGCGAGGCAGCAACCCGCTGCGGCCTCCGGTGGACTGCCGGTCGGTCCAATGGATCGGCGTGAACACTTCGCCCCGGCGCTGCCCGTCGCTGAGCGCGGCGCGGAACAGGCTCTGGCCTTGTGGGGTCGAGACCTGCACCAGGTCGTCGGCCGCGATGCCGAGGTCGGCCGCATCTTCCGGGTGAACCTCGACGAACGGCTCGCGGCGATGCTGCGACAGCTTGGACGACAGGCCGGTCCGCGTCATCGTGTGCCATTGGTCGCGATATCGCCCGGTGTTGAGCGTCGTCGGCCATTTCGCCAGCGGTTGTTCGAGCGCACGCTGCGCAACCGGCAGGAGCCGTGCCTTGCCATCCGGCGTCGGGAAGCGCCCATCCGCGAACGGCGTGCCGCCCCAGGTGAACGGCTCCAGCGCGTCGTAGGCGTGGTTGGAGATCGCTGCATGGTGGCCGATCTCGAACAGCCGCGAGCCGTGGTTGCGATAAGTCGAGAGGCGGGCATGCTCGCGGTAGATGTCAGCGGGGTAATCATAGGCGAAAGCCTCGGTCCAACCCATCGCTTGGCCGACTTCCTTGACGATCCACCAGTCGGGCTTTGCCTCTCCCGCAGGCGGGAGCAGCGCGCGTTGGCGGCTGATGCGCCGTTCGCTGTTGGTGACGGTGCCGTCCTTCTCGCCCCAGCCGGTGGCCGGAAGCTTCACGTGGGCGAAGCGGCTGGTGTCGGTATCGGCGATGCAGTCGGACACGACGACGAACGGACAGGTCGCCAGCGCCTCCCGCGCCATCCCAGCGTCGGGCAGGGAGATGGCGGGGTTGGTCGCCATGATCCACAGCGCCTTGATGCGGCCTTCGCGCACTTGGCGGAACAGGTCGACCGCCTTCAGGCCGGGCTTGGTCGCCATGCTCGGCGCTGCCCAGAAGCGCTTCACGGTCGCCACGTTCTCGGGGGCGAAATCCATGTGGCTCGCCAGGGTCGAGGCAAGCCCGCCCACCTCGCGCCCGCCCATGGCATTGGGTTGGCCAGTGATCGAGAACGGCGCCGCGCCCGGCTTGCCGATGCGCCCTGTGGCAAGATGGACGTTGATGATCGCGTTGACTTGGTCGGTGCCGCGGATCGACTGGTTGATGCCTTGGCTGAACAGCGTGACGGTGCGCGGATGCGCTGCGAACAGATCGTAGAACGCGCGCAGGTCGGCGGGCGGCAGATCGCAGGTGGCGGCGGTGGACCACAGGTCGGCGCCTTCGCCCAATGCCTCCCAGAAGCCCTCGGGTGCCGAGACATGGTCGGCCAGGAAGCGCTCGTCGAGGACCCCGGCCTCGCGGCAGTGCGCCAGCAGCCCGTTCATCAGTGCCACGTCACTGCCGGGACGTAAGGGCAGGTGGAGGTCGGCATCCTCGCAGGTTTCGGTGCGGCGCGGGTCGATCACCACGAGCTTGGTGCCACGCTTCGACCGTGCGGCCATGATCCGTTGGTAGACGACGGGATGGCACCATGCGGTGTTCGAGCCGACCAGCACGATCAAGTCCGCAGAATCGAGATCGTCGTAGCTGGCGGGCACCACGTCCTCGCCGAAGGCGCGGATGTGCCCGGCCACCGCACTCGACATGCACAGGCGCGAGTTGGTGTCGATATTGGCCGAGCCGATGAACCCCTTCATCAGCTTGTTGGCGACGTAGTAGTCCTCGGTCAGCAGCTGGCCCGAGACGTAGAAGGCGACGCTGTCGGGGCCGTGGCGGGCGATGGTGTCCGCAAAGGTCTTCGCTACGCGCTCGATCGCCTTGGGCCAGCTGGCGCGCTTCCCGTTGATCTCGGGGTGGAGCAGCCGGCCTTCCAAGCCGACGGTCTCGCCCAAGTGCGTGCCCTTCGAACAGAGGCGGCCGTGATTTGCCGGATGCTCCGGGTCACCGCTGATCTTCACGTTGCGACCGTCCACCTCGGCCCGGATGCCGCAGCCGACGCCGCAGTAGGCACAGGTGGTGCGGATCGCCGCCACCGCCTCAGGCCGCCTTCGAGGGCTGCTCGCGCCGGCCGACGACCGCCTCGCGCAGCAGGTAGAGCCGCCCGGCGTCGACCTTCAGCGGGATCGTCGGCACGCAACCCTCGTCGTCCCCCAGCGCCTCGCCGCTGCGCAGCGAAATGTTCCAGTTGTGCAGCGGGCAAGTCACCACATCGCCATGCACGATGCCCTGGCTGAGCGGTCCGCGCTTGTGCGGGCAGGCGTTCACCAGCGCGAAGAACTCGCCGCGCATGGTGTGGAACACCGCGATCTCCTCGGCCCCGCGCACCGGCAGGGTGCGGGCATTGCCCGGGGCGATCTGCGTCGTCGGGCCGATGTCGAGCCAATCACCGATCATTATGCAAACTCCTTGGGATGGGCTGCGGGCACGAACGGCCGCACTTCGGCCAAGTGCTGGTGCAGCTCGCGATCCTCACCAGCGACGCGCTTGGCCCAGGGATCGTCCTGCGAGAACTGCTGCGAGAAGCGGAACCGGGCAGCGAGCTGGCGCACGCTGTCAGGGTCGTCGAACAAGGCGGCTTTCACATGGTCCAGCCCGACCCGCTCGATCCACGGTGCGGTGCGCTCCAGGTACCAGGCCTGCTCGCGGTAGAGCTGGGTGAAGGCGGCGCAGACATCCATCGCTTCGGCATCGGTGGCGACCTTGCAGAGCAAGTCGGTGGCGCGCACCTTGATGCCGCCGTTGCCGCCGACGTGCAGCTCGTAGCCGCTGTCGACGCAAACGATGCCGAAGTCCTTGATCGTTGCTTCGGCGCAGTTGCGCGGGCAGCCGCTGACCGCGATCTTGAACTTGTGCGGCATCCAGCTGCCCCAGGTCATCTGCTCGATCTTGACGCCGAGCCCGGTCGAATCCTGCGTGCCGAAACGGCACCATTCCGATCCCACGCAGGTCTTCACCGTGCGCAGAGACTTGCCGTAGGCGTGGCCAGAGACCATCCCGGCCGCGTTGAGATCGGCCCAGACGGCGGGCAGGTCCTCTTTCTTGATACCGAAGATGTCGAGCCGCTGGCCGCCGGTCACTTTCACCATCGGCGCGTTGAACTTCTCCACCACGTCGGCGATCGCGCGCAGTTCGCGTGGGGAAGTGAGGCCGCCCCACATGCGCGGGACGACCGAGTAGGTGCCGTCCTTCTGGATGTTGGCGTGCATCCGCTCGTTGACGAAGCGGCTCTTCTGGTCGTCCTCGTACTCGCCCGGCCAAGCGCAGAGCAGGTAGTAGTTGAGCGCGGGGCGGCAGGACGAGCAGCCATCCGGCGTGGTCCAGTGCAGCTCCTGCATGACTTGCGGTATCGCGCGCAGGTTCTTCTCGAGGATGAGCCGGCGTACGTCGTCGTGGCCGAAGCTGGTGCACTTGCACACCGTCTTCACCGTGCGCGCGCCGCCGTAATCCGCGCCCATGGTCAGGCTGAGCAGCGATTCCACCAGCCCCGTGCACGACCCGCACGAAGCCGAGGCCTTGCAGGTGGAGCGCACCGCATCGAGCGAGCACGATCCGGCGAGGATCGAGTCCACCACCGTCTTCTTGGAGACGCCGTTGCAGCCGCAGATCTCGGCATCGTCCGAGAGCGCCGCAACGGCCGCGTTAGGGTCCGCGAGTGCGCCTCCTCCCGAGGCGAAAGCCTGGCCGAAGATTAGCGCATCGCGGATGTCGGACACATCCTCGCCCTTCTTCAGCAGGTCGAAGTACCAGGAGCCATCGGCGGTATCGCCGTAGAGCACGGCGCCGACCAGCTTGTCGTCCTTGACGATCACGCGCTTGTACACGCCGCGCGCCGCATCGCGCATGACGATGTCCTCGGCGCCGTCCCCGCCCGAGAAGTCTCCGGCGGAGAACAAGTCGATCCCCGAGACCTTCAGTTTTGTCGAGGTCACCGAGCCGAGATAGCCCGAGGGCGCGTCGGTGGCATGATCGGCCAGCGCGCGGCACATGTCCCACAGCGGCGCGACGAGCCCGTAGCACGTACCACGGTGCTGCACACATTCGCCCACGGCCATGATCGCCGGATCGGAGGTGACCATATGGTCGTCGACCATGATGCCGCGCTCGACATCGAGCCCGGCCGCCTTGGCGAGCCCGGTCGCGGGGCGGATGCCGACCGCCATGACGACGATGTCGGCGGCGATCTCGCGCCCGTCCTTCAGGCGCACGCCGGCGACCTGACCGTCCTTCTCGACGATCTCGGCGGTGTCGGCTCCGGTCAGGATGGTCTGGCCGCGCCGCTCCAGCTCGGCCTTGAGCAGCCAGCCGGCGGCTTCGTCCAGCTGGCGCTCCATCAGTGTGGGCATCAGGTGGATCACCGTCACGTCCATGCCGCGCAAATGCAGGCCGTGCGCCGCCTCGAGGCCCAGCAGGCCACCCCCAATCACCACCGCCGCGCCGCCCCGGTCCGCAGCGGCCAGCATCTTGTCGACATCGTCGAGGTCACGGAAGGTGACGACGCCGGGCAGCTTGTGGCCGGGCACCGGAATGATGAAGGGGTCGGAGCCGGTCGCGATCAGCAGCCGGTCGTAGGGCTCGACCCGGCCGGATCGGGCGATCACCGACTGTGTCGCGCGGTCGATATGGTCGACCGGATCGCCGGAGATCAGCTCGATGGCGTTGTCTTCGTACCACGCGGTCGGATTGATGACGATGTCGTCGAACGCCTTCTCGCCGGCGAGCACCGGGGAGAGCATGATGCGGTTGTAGTTCACGCGCGGCTCGGCGCCGAAGATCACGATCGAGTACCGGTTCGGATCGCGGGCGAGGATCTCCTCGACCGCCCGGCAGCCTGCCATGCCGTTCCCGATCACCACCAGCCGTTCCCGGCCCGATGATGGGAGATTGTCGTTTCCGAAGGTCATCGGCGCATTCACTGGGCATCTCCGTATGCGAAGCGCGAACACGCAAAGAAGCCGCCACGAAAGGCCCTGGAGCGGACCGGATCGAGGCGGCTTCGTTGCCACGCGTTGTCTGGTGAAGTGAGGCTGGCGAGTTCGCCCTTCGTTGGGCGGCGCAGCGATCGTTCGATGGCGAGACTAACCGATTCGCCTGCAAGCAGGCAAGGCTTTTTCGCAGTGCAGCATCAAATTACGAAGTCGGCCTCGAGCCAGAACTTCTTGGTATCGGCATCGCCCGCGAAATCGGCGGCGCCGTGGCGCCGGTAATCGGCGTATTTCGCCAGCACCGCGACTCTGCCTACCTTGAAGCCCACCGAGGCATCCCATTCGTTGCCGTAGTGGAGATGACCGATGTCGCTGCGGAAGTCATGCCAGGTGACGGCGGCGTTGAGACCGGGCAGGGCCTTGATCCCGTCGAACTTGTAGGTCGCGCCGACGTAGGCATCGCGCAGACCGGCAGCGGGTGTGGTCAGGAACAGATCGGCCCAGCCGTTGAACTTGTGCAGGGTCGCCATCGGCGTTTGAAGTGCGCGGCCGGCCTTGCGATCGCTGCCGAGCACCTCGTACCCGCCCAGCACGGTCAGAGCGGAGTAGGACAGGCCGGCTTCGCCGGCGAAGTAGTCCGCATGATAGCGCACCGGATTGCTGCCGTACTGCGATTGGCGCGCATAACTGCCTGCAAGCGCGAGCTTGAGCTTGGGCGCCAGTGCGAAACCGGCGGTCGCCCGAGCGCCATATGTCTGCGAGCTGTTGGTGCGATAGAATACGGGATCGTAGTCGAGCAGGTAGGCAAAGCCCTTCACGCCCACGGGCCCCAGCTTCGCCGCAGCACCCAGGAACACGAAGTCGCCGCCGTAATGCTGCCTTGGTCCGGTGTTCGCAGCGAAGTCCCGACGATCGCCGGCATCGATGCCGTAGATCGTGCGTTGCGAGTTGGCATAGGTCGCATCGAGGCTGATCGGACCGAGCTTGGCTTCGCCGCGCACCGCGTCGAAGGTCTGCTCGTTTTGTCGCCAGGCGACGCTGCCCACCCAACGCTGATCGTCGAGATTGATGACCTGGCGCCCCACGGTGAGTGTTGCCGCCGCGCTCTTGTACTGGAGTTGCAGCCGGTTCAGCTCGATATTCTCCGGGTCGGCGACAGTCGAGAACCGCGTTCGCCGTTGGTCGCTGGCGACGGCGAAGGGAAAGGCGTTGTAGTGGTCGCCCAGCGCCAGCGTCGCCTCGCCTTCGACCAGCAGCGACAGGCCGGAACTGTGCTTCAATTCCGCGCCCGAGCGCAGCCGGAGCGTCACAGCGTCGGCATCGGTGGCAGGCTGGTCGACATGCTCCCACCGGATGCGCGCATCCACGATCGGATCGATCGTCAGGCCATCCCCGACCGGGATCGGATCGCCGAACTTGGGAGCGGGCGCGGCCAGCGCGGGCTGGGTGAAGCTCAGCGGCGCCGCCAGTGCAGCGGCGGCGAGCAGGTTTTTCGTCTTCAATGGTACCTCCCTGTTGCAGTGGTTCGGCGGGAGCCCTCACTCCCGCCGTTCGCGCTCGATCAGATGCGCACGCCTTCGGCCGCCACACCCCAGGTCGAGCGCCACCGCGCCTTGACCAGCGTGAGGCCGAGCAACGCGATCACCGCGAGGCCCGCGAAGAGCAGGAAGCCTGGCGTGGTGCTGCCCGTCAGCTTCTTCGCGAAGCCGAGCGAGGAGGCGAGATAGAACCCGCCAACGCCGCCACCGAAGCCGACCAGGCCGGTCATGACACCGATCTCCTCGCGGAAGCGCTGCGGCACCAGCTGGAACACTGCGCCGTTACCTGCGCCAAGCGTGCCCATCACGATCAGGAACAGCAGGAGGGTAGCGAGAAGCGAGCCGGCACTCAGGGCAATGGCCACCAGCACCACCGCGGCGATGCCGTAGACCGCGGTCAGCGCGTTGATCCCGCCGATGCGGTCCGCCAGCGCTCCGCCTAGCGGCCGCAGCATCGAGCCCAGGAACACGCAGGCAGCGGTGCAGTATCCGGCAGTCACCGGTGTAAGCCCGAAGGTGTCGGCGTAGTATGTCGGCAGTGAGTTCGAGAGACCCACGAAGCCGCCGAACGTCACGAAGTAGAACAGCATGAACCACCACGCATCCTTCTCCTTGAGGACGGCGGCGTAAGAGGTGAGCGACTTGGGTGCGGGCTGGTTCGGACTGTCCTTGGCGGCGATCATGTAGAACACGAAGACGGCGATCAGGGGAACAAGTGCCAGCCCGAATACGGCGTTCCAGCCGTACATCTTGGCCAGGACCGGCGCGAATAGCGCGGCCAGAACCGTGCCGGAATTGCCCATGCCGGCAATGCCCATCGCCTTGCCCTGATGCTCGGGCGGGTACCAGCGGCTGGCGAGCGGAAGCGCCACCGCGAAGCTGGCCCCGGCAAAGCCCAGGACGACGCCGAGCGCGAGGAGGCCGGCATAACTCGCCACACCGAAGTGCCACGCCGTCGCAAGTCCGCCGATGACGATCAACTGGTTGATCATGCCGGTGCGCTTGGGGCCGATCCGATCACCCAGCAGGCCGTTGACGATGCGCAGAACCGCGCCGGCCAAGGTGGGCACGGCGACCATCAAGCCCTTTTGCGCAGGGTCGAGGCCCAGGTCCTTGGAGATGATGGGGGCGAGTGGGCCCAACATGACCCAGACCATGAAGGCGACATCGAAATAGAGGAACGCGGCAAACAGCGTCGGCCGATGTCCCGCTTGCCAGAAGCCGGAGCCGGTATTGCGTGGATTCGAGCGTATCGCTTGTTGCGGCATCGCAAGGGTATTCATAGTCATGCCCTTTCGCGTGGGCGCGCAACGCAAAAAGCCGCCGCAATCCAGCTTCGAGGCTGGATCAGGGCGGCGACGTTGCCACGCATGTGTCGAAGATGAAGCCGGCGGCGCGGGTGTGCCACCCGTCGTTGGGCGGCGGCCGGCTCGGCTGCGGTGCATTAACTAACCGATTCGCCCTCCCGAGGACAAGTGCCTTTTGCGCTGCAGCGAAGATTTACTTCATGGCAAGTCGGCCAGATACCCGGCGAGATCGCTCGGATCGAAGACCCGGCCATCGAAAAACCGGTTGCTTTCCAGGATCATGCTGCCCTGCTGAGTGCCGACCAAGGTGCGTTGCAGCAGGCTGCCCTCGACCTTGGAACTGGCGCCGGGAAGCGGCTCACCCGTACCGACCAACGCACTGCGATAGACATCCGGACGGAAAACGCGCGCGGCCTTGACGGCTTCCTCGGCATCGAACCGCAAGCCTTCCCATCGGACCATCTGGGTGTAGAGCCAGGCGGCCTGGCTGACCCATGGGAAGTTGGCGGCTTCGCGGTACTGGAACATGAAGTCCGGGAACGCGACGATCTCTTCGCTCCGGCGCAGCAGCAGACGATCCGAGATCGCGCGGCGGATCAGCACCGCATCGCCATCGAGGTATTCGGCGCGCGCGAGGATCGCGGCATTGACCTCCCAGTTTTCCGGATCGACGAAGTGCTTGGCGGCCCGGCACAAGGCGCGGATCAGCCGCTCGATGGCATCGCGCTTGTCCGCCAGCACCGGCTCGCGCAGGGCCAGCACTTTTTCCACCCCGCGCCGCCAGATCTGCGCGGTAGCGAGCACGATCTGTCCCGCGCCACGCTCCACCGCCACGCTGTTCCACGGCTCGCCCACGCAAATGCCATCGACTTCTCCCGCCTCCAACGCATCGGCGCAGAACGGCGGTGGAACCGTGCTGATCTCCACATCGTGGTCGGGCCGAATACCGCAGCTGGCAAGCCAGTAACGCAACATGTAGTTGTGGCTGGAATAGCGATGGACCACCCCGAAGCGCAGCCGCTGGCCCGCGTTCGCCCGCGCCAGTGCCACCGCCTTCAGGGCGGCCCCGACGGTTGCCGGGTCGCCCAACTTGTCTCCAGCGCCCACTTGCCGCGCCAAATCGCTGCTCAGCGTGATGGCATTGCCGTTGAGGCCCAGCACGAACGGCACCGACAGGGGCTGCGCGGGGCGTCCTCTGCCCAGCGTGGTGGCGATCGCCAACGGTGCGACCAGATGAGCCGCATCGCTATGGCCGTAAAGCAGGCGGTCGAGCACGGTCGCCCAACTGACGTCCCTCACCAGACGCAGCGACAGTCCCTCATCCTCGGCAAAGCCATGTTCGTGCGCCAGGATCGGCAAGCAGGCGTCGACCAGGGGAAGGAAACCGATCGTCAGAATCTCGGCCATCACTTTCCTCCCATCAGCTTGTGCGCGGTGACGATGGCGTCCGCGATTTCGGCAATTTTCCGTCCTTGGTTCATCGCGGTCTTGCGGATTTCCGCGTAGGCCTCCGGCTCCGGTATGCCGCGGCTGTTCATGAGGATGCGCTTGGCTTTGTCCACGGCGTCGCGATCCGCGAGTCGCCCGCGCGCTTCCGCAAGGTCGGACTGCAGGCGGGAAAAGGCGTTGAATCGCCGCACCGCGACGTCGACCAGCGGCCGGATCCGCTGGGCCGAGAGACCGTCGACCACGTAGGCCGATACGCCGGCGTCGATCGAAGCGGCGATCGCCTCGTCGTCACTCTCGTCGACGAACATCGCGATCGGCCGGTCCAGCGCGCGGCTGACGGCGAAGTATTCCTCCAGGACGTCGCGCGAGGGATTGCCCAGATCCATCAGCACGACCTCGGGCGCGATCTCCTCGATCCTGGCCACGAGGGCGCGGCGCTCGCTCACGACGAAGATCTCGCAATCCGGGAGTGAGGCGAGCCCCTCCCGGATGATCGACGCACGCGCAGTGCTTTCGTCGATGATGGCGATCCGCATGGCGCCAGAGCGATGCAGCATGTGACCCGTCTCGACAAGACAACTTCGAGGCGGGCAAGCGCCTTGTCCCAGGCTGTTGATGGAGGAAGCCCGAGACACTCGCCCTGCGCGCCACATTGAACCATGCCGTTCAGTTTGAGTTTGGCTCGGCAGGCTAGCTACGAATTACAGGAGGGCCGCCCACCTTGCGCGTCTTGCTTATCGAGGATGATCCCGCGCTTTCAGGCGCCATCGTGCGGGCACTTCGCGCGGAGAGCTTCGCAGTGGACGTTGCCGGCAATGGCGAGGATGGTGCGCACTTGGGAGCCACAGAGCGCTACGATGCGGCGGTGCTCGACCTAGGGCTGCCGCGCAAGGATGGTCTGAGCGTATTGCGCGAATGGCGCGACGCGGGCTGCAACCTGCCCGTCCTGATACTCACGGCGCGCGAGGCTTGGTCGGAGAAGGTCGCAGGCTTCAAGGCCGGCGCGGACGACTACCTGACGAAGCCGTTCCGGGTGGAGGAAGTCGTCATGCGGCTGCGGGCGCTGGTGCGCCGCGCCGCCGGCCACGCCAACGCGGTCGTCACTTGCGGCAAGCTCGCCTACAATGCCCAGCTCGGCACTTTCGAACTCGATGGATTGCCGCTGAAGTTGACCGCTCTGGAATGGCGTGTGCTATCGGTGCTGATGCTGCGAAAGGAGATCGTGGTGGATCGCGGCGACCTGATGGAGCGCGTCTACGAGGGTGACGCCGATGTGGACTCCAACTCCGTCGAAGTCATCATCGGCCGCCTCCGCAAGAAGATCGGCGCCGCGATGATCGAGACGGTGCGGGGACGCGGATATCGGGTTACGGCGGGTCAATCATGAATTTCGTGCCACGGTCGCTATCCGGGCGGCTGCTTGCGCTCTCGGCGCTGACCACGCTTGTCGCGCTCGCCTTTGCCGCTGTGGCGATTGGCTATGTTCTCGAGCGGTTCGTCATCCAAAGTCTCGACCAGCAACTCGACGCACAAGCGGCGATGCTGGCGCGAGCCGTGCGCGATGATGGAACGCTCGCTCCTTCGCGGATCGTGAACTTGCCCGAGTTCGAGAGCGCGGGGCAGGGCTGGGGCTGGCGCGTCGTAGGCCCGCGGGGACGCTGGATGGGTGGCGATCCCATCCAAGAAGAGCGCTTGCCCGATCGCGCTCCGCCCCCACGCGACGGTCCCATATGGACCGAGCATCGCCCCGCGCCCGGTGAGGGCCGCACCCCAACAGGTGAACACGTCCACACCAGGACGCAGGCCGTCTCGACGCCGGAGGGGGAGGTAACCGTCGTCGTCGGTGGGCCGCGTCGTCTCGCGATGGCTCCGCTTCGTGAAGCCATGGTGCCGCTGCTGGGCTCGCTCGCGATCCTTGGCGTCCTGCTGGCGCTCGCCTCGGTCGTGCAGCTTCGCTACGGTTTGCGCCCCTTGCGCGCGCTGCAGGCTTCGGTGGCCGATGTCCGGGCCGGGCGGGTGCGCCATGTCCTGTCCGACCAGCCGCTTGAGTTGGCGCCGCTGGCGGCGGAGCTGAACGCGCTGGTCGACCAGAACGAGGCGCAGCTTGCACATGCACGCCGCCACGTCGCCAATCTGGCGCACGGCCTGAAGACGCCGCTCGCCGCCTTGAGCGTGAAGCTGGCGGAGGGCGGACACGACCCCGATGGCGAATTGCGCGCGATGGTGGCGAATATCGACGAGCGTGTTCGCCACCATCTCGGGCGTGCGCGGGCGGCCGCTCCCGGAAGCGAGCAAAAGGGACACACCTCGCTGACTCCGGCCATCGACGGGCTGATCGCTGTCATGAAAGGCGTTCACGCCGAGCGCGCGATCGCGGTGACTGGCGAGATAGCGCCGCGCCTTGTGATCGCCGCCGATGCGCAGGATGTCGATGAAATGCTCGGGAACCTGCTCGACAATGCCTGGCGCCATGCTCGGTCGACGGTACGTGTGGCGGCGACGTCTACCGGCCGCTATGTGCAGGTGGTGATAGAGGATGACGGTTGCGGCTTGTCGCCGGCGGCCAGTCAGCAGGCTCTGGTGCCCGGGCGCCGCCTGGACGAGCGTGGCGACGGCCACGGGTTCGGTCTTCCGATCACGCAGGAACTGGCCGAGCTTAATGGCGGTACTCTCAGCCTCGACAAGGCGCAGCTCGGCGGTCTGCGTGTCGCTCTTACGTTGCCAGGGAGCCAGGCCGGCGAGTAGTTTGCTGTCCGCCCTGACGTGCCGAGACTGCGGTTTGCAAGGGAGGGATACATCGCCATCGCCGGCAATGTGTCGCCCGCGGAAAAAGGACATGAACACGGCTTCAAGAGCAGGCGATGTCGCCGTAGGCTATGGCCCCAGTTGAGACCAGGAAGGTACCTTCGATGCCCTTAGCGTCACCCCATGCTGCAATCGCGCCCGGCAATGTCGCGGTGGTCACCGGCGGTGCCGACGGCATCGGCCTAGCCGCAGCGCGTCGTTATCGTGCGGCGGGGATGAAGGTCTGTATCGCCGACTGTCGACCGCCCGAGGACGCGGCGTTGGAGGCTGACGGGCTGCTGGTGATGGAAACCGACGTGTCCGACCGCGCGGCGGTCGAGGCTCTTGCTCGCCGCGTGGCTGATGAACTCGGGCCGGTTTCTGTGCTGATGAACAACGCCGGGGTCGGGGGCGGCGGGGACGCGTTGAGCAACCCGGAGGGATGGGATAGGGTGTTGGGAGTCAATCTGCATGGCGTCATTCACGGCGTTCAGGCGTTTGTTCCCGCCATGGTCGCGCGCAACGCCCCGGGGCTGGTGATCAATACCGGCTCCAAGCAGGGCATCACCACACCGCCGGGCGACACGGCATACAACGTCTCCAAGGCTGGCGTGAAGGCGCTGACCGAAGGGCTGGCCCACACCTTGCGCCAGGAGGGCGGCCACGTGAGTGCGCACTTGCTCATACCGGGCTTCACGTACACCGGCATGATCCGGCGTCATTTGCCGCAGCAGCCGGCGGGCGCGTGGACCGCTGACCAAGTTGTCGATCGGTTGTGGGCTGGGCTTGCCGCCAACGAGTTCTACGTACTGTGCCAGGACAACGAGACGACCCGCCAGCAGGATGAAAAGCGCATCCTGTGGGCCGCCGGCGACATCGTCGAGAACCGCCCCGCGCTTTCGCGTTGGCATCCTGACTACGCCGAGGCCTTTCAGCGGCACATGACCAGCTAAAGCTCTGAGAACGGCCGAGACCGCTCACGGTCGCTTGGCTGCCAAATCTGTGCGAGTTCGTCTTCGTGCGGAGGCTCTCTCACGAGCTGGCGCCGCACAAAATCACGATCAACGACGATCAGCCTGGCGGGTATGCGGTGCTTCGCTGCGCCTTGCCTGCCGGCGGAATCGAAAGGCCGCGACGTTATCACCGTCGCGGCCCGGGAAGTTTAGGTCAGACTAGCCGTCCGTCACGATCCAAAGTTATAGCGAAGGGAAACACCAAGCAGTCGTGGTGGCGCCTGAATGTAGGAGCGAATGCCATTGGAGTTCGGCGAGCTTGCTCCCGTTCCGTAGTCATAGTCCGTGTTGAGCGCATTGCGAACCCAGATCGAAAGGTCGACACCGGTGTCCTTGATATTCGCCAGTGTGATGCGACTGTCCACGTTGGCATAGGCTGGGACGTACGCGAAGCCTAGGAGGAAGCGGCCTGAATACTTCATGTCGGCATTGAACGAGAGGTCTCCGCCCAGGACTTTGGTCGGCAAGTTTATAGAAACACTCGCGTTGGCCATCCACTTCGGCTGTTGTTCAACGAAGATCGTTCTCGGCACGCCCAAATTCGCGGCCCGCAGTAGGGTAAGGAAGGTCGGGTCGAACGCGATCTTGTCCACCTTGGAATCGACATAGGCGAGGCCGCCACCAAGGGTGAAGCCGGTCACCGGCGTGATCGAGCCGTCCATCTCAAAGCCGCGAATGGTGAGATTGCCGGCGTTGGCGACAGTCGTGACAAGAGGATAGCGGATGAGGACGCCTGGCGTACCAGGAGTATAGACGACCTGACGCGCCTGTGTGACGCAATTGCTTGCGCGTCCGGCCGAGCCCACGGCCTCCGGAATACAGACGCCGCCACCTACGCCGGTGGTGCTGACCTGCAATTGGCGGCCCTTGTCCTTGCCGGTGAAGGCCGCGACGTTGAAGGTGCCGCGCACCTCGCCGATCGCCCACTTCGTCTTTGCGCCGACTTCGTAGTCGTCAAGAACCTCGGGCGCGAACGTCTGGATGGATTCCAGATAGGGGTCGACCAGAGGCGTATTGTAATTGCCGCCGCGGTAGCCCCGCCGTTTCACGCCATACACCAGGACGTCCCGCGTGATCTTCCAGTTCAATCCGAGGGTATAGGTCAGCTTCTTGAAGGTGACCTTCGGCAGCCTCTGGGCATTGACCGCCACCTGGCCGGGGAAGGAAACCTGATTGGCTTCGCAGTCCTGCTGGCTAGGCGTCAGATCGGAGCTCGCATCGCGAACCAATACCGTTCCGGGGTAGAACGGGCTGATGGTGACCGTCGCGGCGCAGCCCCTCGCGGAATCCCAGGTCTGGCGGGCACCGGCGGTGACGGACAGACCCTTCAACAGGCCGTCAAACGCATAGTCGACCTGACCATACAGGGCTTTGCTTCGGTTGGTCAGATAGGTGACGTTCATATTGCGGGACAGGCCGGCGAAGGCGTTCACCTCCAGGCCCTGGTTGCCGCCGCGTCCGTTGGGTGACTCCTCGTAGTAGAAGCCGCCGAGGGTATACGTCAGTTTCTTGGCAAACAGCGATCCCGCCAACTGAAGCTCGTCGGTGATCTGCTTCAGCCGGATCTGGTTCGACGTGTCCAAGACGGGCAGCGGCGAGTTCTCATTATCCGAGAGCGTGAACGAGTCCGTCGTGCGATAACCAAAGATGTTCTTGAGCGTGTGCTCTTCGCTCAGCGACACTCTGGTAATATTGCTGATCCCCTTGATGATGGTCCGGCTCGCATAAGGATCGACGGTGGCATACTGCGTCCGCTTCTGCTGATCGCTGAGTTGCTGGAAGAGGCGATAGTCGCACAGGTAGCTCGTGCCGCACTGGAAAAGCCGCTCCACGTTCTGCGCATAGAGTGCGGCACCGGCTGCGCCGAGGCTGCCGGTCAGATTGGCTTGAATGACGCTGCGCGGCAGAAAAATCAAAGCAGGAGGGAAACTCCCTAGCGTCGGGTCGCTAAAACCTTGAGGGAAGTAACGGTCGAACTGGCCATTGGCCTGTCCGCGGATCTTGCTGTAATCACCAACAGTTTCGTTCTGAAACCAGTCGGTGGGCTCAAAACGAACCGAGAGGCGGTAAGATCTGTTGGAATATTCGTCGAAGTTATAGCGTGGCCTGCTCAGAGTCCCAATCGTCGCCAGGTTCGTGGACGGCGCCAGCGTATAAGGGGAGAGCGTGAAGGTCGTGGAGGGGCCATTGTCATGGCCGATCTGGAACGCGCCGCGAATGGCCAGGACATCCGCAATGATCGGAACGTTAAGCGCGCCCTCAAGCTGCTTGAAGCCACCGAACTTCTTGTTGGCGTAGCCGGCGACATCGGCCTTCACGTACCCGCCAAGATTGTAGCTCGGCTTGGCCGAGTAAGTCAGCAATGCGCCGCCGATGGAGTTACGGCCGAACAACGTGCCTTGAGGCCCTTTCAAGACCTGGATATTCTCCATGTCGTATGCTTGGATCATCGATCCGTAGGTGGGCAGCGGTATTTCGTTGAAATAGGTGACGACGCCCGATGAAACGTTGCCTGTAACGCCTCGCGACTGTCCTCGGATCGTAACGAAGGTGTTGCTTCGTGATCCGCCGCTGGAAATGTTCAAGCCAGGCGTGATCTTGGTCAGGTCGGCAATGTTCAGGACGTTTTTGGCTTCGAGCTGCTTCCCGGAGAAAGCGCTGATCGAAATCGGCACGTCGGTCAGAGACTCTTCGCGCCGCCGCGCAGTCACGACAATCGCATCTGCGTCATTGTCTGCTGAACTTTCTACCAGCGGCTCGGAAGACTGCGCCCAGCTTGTTTGCGGCACGAGATAAACTAAGGCCACCGCACTCGACGTCAATAATATTCTTTTCACATTGCCCCCAATAATTTCAGCGCATCACCCCGACGACCTAAATCGTTTTTCTAATAGATGCGCAGAGTTTCCATGACCTTAGGGCCTATCCTGCTAAAAGCACGACTTGTACATTATGCAGTTCGCTTAGCCTCACAAGCATCATCATTATGTTGAATTTACCCCTATCAAAGCGCTGATCGACACCAATCGGCCTTCGTTCTTCTCAGGCTCCTGCCGAAGGGCGTTTCCCAAGTGCGGTCGATCTCGGTCGGATAGCGGACTGGTCGGGGCAAGGTGCATCCGCCCCTACCCGCCACCGGACGCCACTCAGGCGCTTTCCCGCAGCAAACCAAGCCGCCTTAACGCCGCAGGTTAGGGGCGTCGCACTGCTTGATGGGGCCGTAGCAACCTCTTGCACAAGACCTGACACTCGGTTACCTGCGAATGCATCGCAATAGCATGGGTGAATAATGAGGTTTGGTTTGCGGGCGGCATTCGCCACGGCGCTGACGCTTGGCTCGGGCACAGATCCAGCTTTTGCGCAGGACGAGGATGACCCAAGCGAGGAGATCATCGTCAACGGCCGAGCACAACGACTATACCGCGTCGACACCACGACGGTGGGCAAAGTCGCCGAAGACCCCCTCAACATTCCCCAGGCGCTCCAGGTGATCAACGCCGAGCTGTTCCGCGACCAGGGCGCGCGCGACGCGACCGATCTGTACCGCAACATCTCCGGCGTGAGCTTCTTCAGCTATGCCGGCGTCACGTTCAGGGGCTTTCGGCAGGACCAGTCGTTCTACGATGGTCAGCGAGGCAATCCCTTTATCGGCTTCTCGGTGCCGCAGCTGTTCAACATCAGCCGGGTGGAAGTGCTCAAGGGACCGGCCGGGCTGTTCTTCGGGCCGGGATCGCCGGGCGGTATTATCAACTACGTCTCGAAGGTGCCGGATGACAAATCGTCGCTGCGAATGGTCGGCACCTTGGGCAACTACCACCGTGCAGGCATATCCGCCGAGGCGACCGGGCCGATCGATGCCGACGGTGTCGTCACGTACCGGGTCGGCGGGTTCTACGAGTCCATGGCTCCCTACCGCACCAACACCAAGAGCAAGTCGCTGATCGGCGATGGCGGACTGTCGATCAAGACCAACCCGGGCGGCAAGCTGACGCTGCAGGCGACGATCTACGACAATGACCTTCCCGGCAATCGCCTGCGCGGCGTGCTGACCGACGATGCCGGCAACTTCCTGACCGACATCCGCTGGAATGCCAACGAGCCGACAGACTTCCTCCATCTGAAATCGAAGGCGTTCCAGGCGCGCTATGCCACCAGCATCGGCGATGCCGTGACCTTCGATGCCGGAGCGCGATACTTCAAGTCGAAGGAGACGCAGCAGTATCACGAGCCGCGCGGGCCCGTGCCCGGCAGCCCCGACCTCGTCGCTCGGGAGTTTCGCGACCAGATCCGCGATGTCGATGGCCTGTCGTTCATGGCCAACGTGACGGCAAATGTCGGCCTGCTCGGCATGGACCACAAGTTCCAGGCAGGCGGGGACTGGTACGACGAAAAGAACCTGCTGGATTCTCGCATCCTGCGCGCCGGGGTGACGCCACTCAGTCTGAGCAACCCAGTCTATGTCACCTCCGCCCGGGACGTTGCGGGTGCCGCGGCCTTGCCGTTCACAACGACCGATACTCGCACCAAGCGCAAGGGTGCCTATCTCCAGGATCAGATCAGTGTCACCCAGGCGCTGCTGCTGGTGGGCGGCGTGCGCTACGACAAGTTCGACGATGGCGTGACCACCAGCACCGGAGGCCGCGTCAGTGCCCGATCCTCGTACAGCGACAGCGACGTCACTTATCGCGCCGGCGCCGTGTTCAAGCCGCGCCCCGATGCCTCGTTGTACTTCAGCTGGTCGGGCAGTTTCGAACCGCAGACAGCCGCCAGCCAGAGCACCGACGTGGGCGGGCCCTTCGCTCCGGTGACCGGCAAGCAGATCGAAGCCGGCATCAAGTCGAACCTGTTCGCAGGGCGCCTGCAGGCGAACCTGGCGGTCTATCGGATCGTGCGGCGCAACATCCTCCAGGCCGACGTGACCCTACCCCCGGTCAACGGCCAGGATCAGTTGCGGCCGATCGGCGAGGTGACGAGCAAGGGCTTCGAGATCGATCTGGCCACCGACATCACGCCCGACTGGGTGCTGCTGGCGAACTACGGTTACAACGACACCAAGATCACCGACACCGTGGCCGGACAGGCCGTGACGAACGCGGTGGGCGACCGCTTCGCTAACGCGCCCAAACACAAGGTCGGCTTCTGGACGCGATACCAGTTCCCGAAGATCAAAACCGCGATCGGCTTCGGCGGCGAGCATGTCTCGCGCCGGATCAGCCTGTCGGGTCAGCAAGTGAAGCCCTACACCATCTTCGATGCATCGCTGACCAAGGGGCTGGGCTTCGCCGAGCTGCTGCTGCGCGTCGATAACATCTTCGACAAGGTCTACGCCGCCTCGGGCTTTTCGGCCCAGAGCGGCCACTTCCCTGGCGAACCGCGGACCTTTCTGGCTGAACTGCGCTTCGGCTTTTGAGGATGGCGCACGCATCGGACGCGAGCGGACCGCCGAAGCGGAAGAAAGGCCGTTCGGTCTGGTGGATCGTCCATAGCTGGCTCGGATTGAAGCTCTCCATATTTCTGAGCTTCATCCTGCTCACCGGAACGCTCGCCGTCTTCGCGCATGAGATCGACTGGTTGGTGACGCCGGCGATGCGGGTCACCCCTCGGGACGCGCCACAAGCCTCGTGGGGAAAGCTGGCGCAGGCGGCCGCGCGGAGCGACCCGACCGCCCGCCTGCAGGCGCTCTACGCGCCCATCGATCCCTGGTTCGCCGCCGAAGCGTGGATGGATCACGGCCAGGGCGCGCCCTCGCGTGTCTACATCGACCCGTGGACGGCGCGCGTGACCGGTACGCATGGATGGGCCAACGTACATCGGTTCCTGCGCCAGGTGCATCGCCACCTTATGCTGCCGACGAAGATCGGCATCCCAATCGTCAGCTCGCTGGCGCTGCTGCTGGCGACTTCGCTGGTGACCGGCATCGTCACCTACAAGAAGTGGTGGCGCGGCTTCCTGCGGCGGCCGCGCGGCGGCGACCCGCGGCGGCTGACGGGCGATCTTCACCGGCTCGCGGGCCTCTGGAGCCTGTGGTTCGTGGCGCTGATCGCGGTGACGGGTGTCTGGTATCTGGTCGAGACGCTCGGAGGCAACGCAGCGGTGCCCGAGCTGCCGAAGGTCGCGGCCTCAGCGCCCCCCAATGGCGCTGCGCTTGATCGGATGGTCGCCCTGGTGCAGCGCGAACGTCCCACCCTGAAGATTCGAGAGATCCGCTTCACCGAGGACAACGGCGTTATCTTCCTCGGGCAGGACCAGGCGTGGCTGGTGCGCGACCGCGCCAACGGCGTAGCGGTCGATCCGTCCACCGGCCGAGTAACCATGTCGCTCGACGGTCGGTATCTCAACGTTCACCAGCGGATCTCGGAGATGGCCGATCCTCTGCACTTTGGCACACTGGGCGGCTTGTCGACGAAGATCCTCTGGTTCGTCTTCGGCGTTCTGCTGACCGCGCTCGCCGTGACAGGGGCAATCATCTACACTCTACGCCTCGCGAAGGAAGGACGGACCGCGCAGCGCAAGCTCAAGGTTGCATGGGCCGGAATGGGCACCTGGGCCTACATCTGCACCGCGCTGGTCCTTCTGGCCCTGGCATTGACGCCGGGTGCGATCGCAGGCGCCAGTTAGGGGGCAACCATCCTGACTTGCGGCGGTAGATCAGCACAGCTCATCCCCAATCTTCCGCTGACATAGCGGCCATTTCGCGCAGCAGTTGCAACGGTCAAAGCGCTGCTAGTCCTTAGGGCCGCTTTTAAACTCGAAGTTCGCTCCAGTGCGCCTATCGGCGGACGCTGATATTTATTCTGAGAGCACTGCAAGTGCCATTTTGCGCTGAGCTCACTTGTGCGATAAATTCGGCCTGCAGACTCGCTGGCGCTAAGGGGGCACCGCGGCGCGGTACTGTACTTAGGGAGCACTCCGATGGCACAGGCTAATATTGCATTCGCACTCGCTGGCCTGGGCGGTTTCAACGCTCATGGTGCCGGTTTCTTGGCGGCTGCACGAGACAAGGATGTCGTACCCGATCTTATCACCGCGACCAGCGGCCAGATTGCTGTCCTCGCGGCCTATCTGAACGGGGAGAGCGACCTTAAGACGCATCTTGTCGACCCGAAGATCGAGAGCAACCCGTTCGCCCAGATCAATATCTTGCTGTTCGGCTATCCTGATGTGTTCGCGCCGGCTTGGACAGAGGCGGTGAAGCGCCTCGTCCGGCCGCCATGGATCGGTTTCAATTTTGACTTCTACGCCGACCGCTTGTTGCCCGCACAGGTCTACAAACCAACTCGGTCGGCCCAAACGATCGCCGCGCTGCGTGATACCTTCAACCAGCACACCATCGGCGTGATCTTCAACAGCTATGATCCCGTGATGGGTGAGGGCGCCTTGTACGGCAATGACGCTGCCCGCGCGCTGATGAACCCCAAGACCCACCTCGACGTCCCGCCCGACCAGACGAGCGCCGACATGCACTTCGACAAGCCGGCGGGAGAGGAGAAGCCAATCCTCCCCATCACGTCAGAGGCGATTGAGGCGGCACTGTGGCTCACGCTCTACGGCTTCGAGGGCTACCCGAAGGATGGAATGGACGGGGCCTACCACCGCTCCTGTATCCTCTCGGAATTGCACGGGTTTGACCGTGTCTATGTATGCCGCCCGCTTGCGAACGGCTGGTGTCGAAACGAGCTGCCCAAGAGTTATTTCGATGTGCAGGACTGGAATACGGAGATGTGGTTTTCCGTCGGCTACAAAGCGGAATCTGATGCGATGAAGCGCATCAATGCCCTGGTCGCCAAGGGGAAGGTCAGCGACCCGGATTATAAGTATGTCGACCTCGTAGAAGTGGAGCCGGAGACTCCCGCGGGTTACTTCAACTTCTTCGTAGAGCGCGACGCGGTTTACGAGAGGGCCTACGCAAAATCCTGCTCCATCTTCGATTGGGTTGCGAACGGCAAGGTGGGTCCGAAGCCGTAAGCTGGCGGGCCGAACAGCCGCCGGCCGCCATGGCCGTCACTCCCTGCTTTGGATTAGCGCGCCAGAGAGCTGTCTCAAGCGACCGATCGTCTTCATGCTGCGGGTCCCCTGCTTGATCCACGGACAAGACACCGCCCACCGATAACCACCTTGCGCGGGGCACCGTCGGGGTGATCGAGCCGCTCTGACAGCATCGCCATCGCGATGCGGCCGATCTCCTCAACGGGCTGCTCGATGACGGTGAGCCCGCCGCCGACCAGGTCCATCCACGGCTCGTTGTCGAAGCCGGCCAGCGCCACGTCGCGCGGAACCGACAATCCCAAGGCGTGGACTGCGCGCAGGATCGCGGTGAGCATCACTCCGTTACTGGCGATCAGGGCGGTGGCGTGTCCGGGCTTGCTCAAGAGATCCGTCAGCGCGCGCTCGGCCTCGCCCTCCCCATGGGCTACCGGGATCGACTCGGGGACAAGACCCAGATCACCCATGGCCTTGACGTATCCCGCGCTGCGCTCGCCCCCTGTGGTGCTGCTTGCTCCGAAAAATCCGGCGATGCGACGATGGCCGGCCGCGTGAAGTTGCTGGACCAGCAGGGCCGCCATCGCCTCGTTGTCGAGCACGACTGAATCCTGAGCAGCGCCGGGAATGGTGCGATCGATCAGCACCACGGGAAAGTCGAACTGTTGGCGCGCAGCCTGCTCGACGCCCGATCGCGTCGGCGCCAGGATCACGCCGGTCACCCGCTCCTCCTGCATCAACTGCAGGTACATCGCTTCCTTCGCCGGGTTCTCGTCGGTGTTGCACAGGATGACGCGCAAGCCGCGCGCATAAGCGATGTCTTCGACCGAGCGCGAGACCGCGGTGAAGAACGGGTTGCGGATATCCGCGACGACCAAGCCGATCGTGTTGCTGTGCCGAGAGCGCAGCCGCCTCGCGGCAAGATTGGGACGGTAGCCCGTCTGCGCGACCGCGGCGAGCACACGCTTTTGCATCTCCAGATCGACCACGCGGCCCGAGAGCACGCGGGACACCGTGGCGGCGGAAACATCGGCAACGCGCGCGACATCCTTGATTCCAACGGACATGCGAGAAAACGTTCTCCTTGCTCGACCGTGCCCTGTCTAGCGTATTTCTCGCAAGAGGTGCAAGTCTGGGCAGTCCTATTGACAACTCGCCCAGAAAACGTTTTCTAGGCATGGCGAGAGTCTTAGGAGAGGCCGCAATGACGCTACGAGAACCGGCGGATGCGCTGGCCAACGATCTGATCCGTATCGATGCTCGAGTCGCCGATAAGTCCGACGCGATCCGACAGGCCGGGCAATTGCTGGTCGCCGCAGGTTGCGTGGCGTCCGGTTACGAGGCCAGCATGGCGCAGCGGGAGGCAATCGCGAATACCTACCTGGGATCGGGCGTGGCGATCCCGCATGGGCTCGGCGAGGACAAAGGGCTCGTACGGCGAGACGGGATCGTCGTCCTGCAGGTTCCCGGCGGCATTGAGTGGAACCCGGGTCAGATCGCGCATCTAGTGGTCGGCATTGCCGCAAACTCAGACAGCCACATCGCAATCCTGCGCCGCCTGACCCGCCTGATCCAGGACGAACCGCGGCTGCGGAGCCTGTTCACCACTCACGACGCTGCGCTGATCGCCGAAGCATTGCAATCCGATGGCCCGGCCGCAGCCGCTTCGCCGGCGGGCGAGGACTTGGCCAGTACGATCGCTTGGACCGTCGATTACCCTACGGGCCTCCACGCGCGACCCGCTTCCGCCTGGGTCGAAGCGGCGAAAGCCAGCGGCGTGACCATGCGGGTTCGCCATGGAAGCGAGATTGGCGATCCACGCAGCCTCATCTCGCTCCTGCAGCTTGGCCTCAAAGCGGGTGACGACGTCACCATCTCGGCGAGCGGGGAGGGGGCGGCTCAAGCCCTGCAGCGATTCCATGGCGTGATCACCGGGATTTCCTCGCGCGAGAAGGCGGACGCTGCTCGGGCAGCTGAAAAGGCGCTGGCGCCGGTGCGCGGCTGGAAGCCTGCCGGTGCGCCACGGATGGTGGCGGGGGTCGCCGCCAGTCCGGGCCTCGCGATAGGCAAGGTACATCTGCTCGCCGCCGCGGAGCTGGAAGTGGCCGACCAGCCGGTTGCCCTGATCGAGGGCGGCACGCTGCTCAACGACGCCCTGATCCGCACCCGTGCCCAGATGAAGGCGCTCGTCGACGATACCACTCGTCGCCTGGGACCGGCCGATGCGGCGATCTTCGCAGCGCAGGCGACTTTGCTCGACGACACCGACCTGATCACGCTGACCTGCCAGTTGATGGTCGAAGGGCATGGCGTCGCCTGGTCGTGGAACGAAGCGATCCAGCGGCTGGCCGGACAGTTGACCGCGCTGGGCAATCCCGTCCTGGCGGCACGCGCGGCCGATCTGCAGGACGTGGGACGGCGCGTGCTGGCACAGATCGACCCCGCGCTGAGCACCGGTACGCTCGCCGAGATCCCGGACGAACCCTCGATCCTCGTCGCCGCGGATCTTTCACCCTCGGACACGGCCTCGCTCGATGTCGCCAAGGTTGTGGGCATCGCTACGGCTCTTGGCGGACCGACATCGCATAGCGCCATCCTCGCGCGCACGTTGGGCCTGCCCTCGGTGGTGGCGGGTGGCGCCGAACTGCTGGCGCTGGCGGCAGGCAGCACCGCGATCGTCGATGGCGACAACGGGCGGGTATGGCTCAATCCTTCGGACGAAGACTTGGCCAGTGCCCAGGCGTACATCGCTGCATTGGCCGAGGAGCGCGCCGCGCAGGAAGCCGAACGCAGCCGGCCAGCCGTGACCAAGGACGGTCGGGCCATCGCCATCGGCGCCAACGTCAACCGCCCCGACCAGGCGCCCTTCGCGCTGGCCCAGGGGGGCGAGGGCGTGGGCCTGATGCGCACTGAATTCCTGTTTCTCGAGCGTGGCGACACTCCGAGCGAGGAAGAGCAGTTCGCCATCTACCGGGAAATGATCGAAGCCTTGGATGGGCGCCCCTTGATCGTGCGCGCGCTCGACATCGGGGGAGACAAGCGGGTTCCGCACCTAGACCTTCCGCGAGAGGAAAACCCGTTCCTCGGAGTGCGCGGTGCAAGGCTCCTGCTGCGGCGGCCCGACTTACTCGATCCGCAGCTGCGCGCGCTGTACCGGGCGGCCAAGCTGGGCGGCGACCTTTCGATCATGTTTCCGATGATCACATCGGCCTCCGAACTGATCACTCTTCGCGCCCGCTGCGAAGAGATCCGCAGCGAATTGGACGCGCCCCAAGTCCCTGTCGGCATCATGATCGAGGTGCCAGCCGCCGCGGTGCAGGCGCATGCGCTCGCGGCACATGCCGACTTCTTCTCGATCGGAACAAACGACCTTACCCAGTACGCGCTCGCCATCGACCGCCAAAACCCCGAACTGGCAAGCGAGGCGGACAGCCTGCATCCCGCCGTCCTGCGGCTGATCGCGATGACCGTGGAGGGGGCTCGCACGCGCGACCGCTGGGTGGGCGTATGCGGCGGCATCGCTGGCGACCCGTTCGGGGCGGCGTTGCTCGTGGGACTTGGGGTCAGCGAGTTGTCGATGACCCCGCGCGACATTCCGGCAGTGAAGGCGCGCATCCGCGCTGCCGAAAGCGGCACGCTCGCATCGCTGGCCAACCGCGCGTTGAGTGCGCAAAGCGCCGCCGAGGTACGCGCCCTGGACCATGAGGTGGCATGATGCGCGTCCTCACCGTCACGCTCAATCCGGCGATTGACGAGACCATCACTCTCGATCGCCTCGTGCCCGGCGCTGTTCACCGTGCGCGAGACGTGCGGCGCAATGCCGGCGGCAAGGGGGTCAATGTTGCAAGTTGCCTTTCGGACTGGGGCATGCCTTCGGTCGCACTCGGCCTGCTCGGCGCTGAGAACCCCGCCTTATTCGAAGCGCTGTTCGCCGGCAGTGCGATCGAGGATCGGCTCATCCGCGTTCCGGGAGCGACGCGGGTGAACCTGAAGATCGTCGATGCCGAGGATACGACCGACATCAACCTGGGCGGTGCGCCAGTCAGTTCTGAGCAAGTCACTGCCCTGGCCGCCGAGATTGAGGGCTTGGCCGGGCCGGATACGCTGGTGGTGCTGGCAGGTAGTGTGCCGCCCGCTTGCCCACCCTCCATCTATGCCGAACTCACGGCGCGGCTGCGCGAACGCGGAGCGCGTGTCCTGCTCGACAGCAGTGGCGCTCCGCTCGAGCTGGCACTCGCCGCCACCGTGCTGCCCCAATGCCTGAAGCCCAACCGTCATGAACTGTCCGAGTGGAGCGGCGGGTCGTTGGACACCATAGCGGACGTGTTGGCGGCGACGATGCCGTTGCGCCCGCGTGGAGCCGAGCTGATCGTGGTGTCGCTGGGAGCGGACGGAGCGCTGTTTCTCTCAGACGAGGGCGCACTGCTGGCGCGGCTGGATGTCCTGCAAGTCGTGAGCACGGTTGGCGCGGGCGACGCGATGGTGGCGGGCCTTGCCGCAGCAATGGCGGAAGACGCATCGCTCGAACGTGCCGCAAGGCTGGCGACGGCCTTTGCAGTCGCCAAGCTCGGACTGGCCGGTCCGCATCTGCCCGAGCCAGCGGCAGTCGAAGCGCTCGCGCAGCAGGTCAAGATCGTAGCGGTCGGAACAACCGGCCCCGCAGTGTTGGGAGAGACACGATGAACAGGATACTGGCGGTCGTCGAGGCTGTGGATGCCGGAGTGGCGGGCGTATTGGCGGGTGAGGCGCTACGCAAGGCGGCTCGGGCCAGCGGTCGGACGATCGAGATCGTGCGGTCCGGACAGGAGGCGGTGCCGCCGCTCGCCGAAGGCGACACCCTGCTGCTGGTCGCGCCGAGCGACAATGCGCTGCGTTTCGGGGATCGGCCTCATCGGCATCTGACGCTCGAACAAGTGCTGGCCGACCCGGACGCTGCGATCGCCACGACGGGTACGGGCTCGAACCCCGAGGCACCTGCGAGCGCAGCTGCGGACCATCGACGCATCGTCGCAGTGACCTCCTGCCCGACCGGCATTGCCCATACCTTCATGGCGGCCGAGGGCTTGACCGAGGGCGCGCGTCAACTCGGCTACGATATCCGGGTCGAGACGCAAGGCTCGGTCGGCGCGGGCAATCCGCTGACGATCGAGGAGATCGCCGCCGCGGACGTCGTGCTCATCGCCGCGGATCGCGAAGTGGATCGTGCGCGCTTTGCCGGCAAGCGGGTCTTCTCAAGCGGCACCAAGCCGGCGATCACCGGAGGTGCGAAACTGATCGAGCAAGCGCTGGCGGAAGCGAAGACGCAGGCCGGTAGCGCACAATCCAGCACCGCCGCCACGGCCAAGGAGCGCGCTGGACCCTACAAGCACCTGATGACGGGCGTGTCGTTCATGCTGCCCTTCGTGGTCGCCGGCGGTCTGCTGATCGCGCTCGCCTTTGCGCTTGGCGGAATTCACGCCAACGAGGACGCCGCCGCAGGCACGCTCGCCCATGCGCTGTTCGAGATCGGTGCGAAGGGAGGCTTTGCGCTGATCGTGCCTGCCCTGGCCGGCTACATCGCGTTTTCGATCGCGGACCGGCCCGGCATCGCGCCCGGCATGATCGGCGGCATGATCGCGGCCAATCTCGGCGCCGGGTTCCTGGGGGGCATCGTCGCTGGGTTCATCGCCGGGTATGGCGTTGCCGGGCTCAACCGATTGATCCAGTTGCCCAAGAACCTTCAGGGCCTCAAGCCAGTGCTGGTCCTTCCGCTGCTCGGCACTTTGCTGACCGGCTTGCTCATGATCTATGCGGTCGGCACGCCCGTCGCCGCACTGCTTGGCTTTCTCACCGAATGGCTGCGAGCGATGCAGGGGTCGAGCGCGATCCTGCTCGGCCTGATCTTGGGCGCGATGATGGCATTCGACATGGGCGGCCCCGTCAACAAGGCGAGCTACGCCTTTTCCGTCGGGCTGATCGCCAGCCAAGTGTACACGCCCATGGCCGCGACGATGGCCGCGGGGATGACTCCGCCGCTGGCCGCCGCTCTGGCCACCCGACTGTTCGCCAGCCGCTTCACCCCCGAGGAACGCGAGGCGGGCGGCGCTGCGGCAGTGCTGGGCCTGGCCTTCGTGACCGAGGGCGCGATCCCCTTCGCCGCGCGCGATCCGTTTCGGGTGATACCGGCGATGATGGTCGGCTCGGCGCTGACCGGGGCTATCTCGATGGCCGCTGGCGTCGAATTGCGCGTGCCGCACGGCGGAGTGTTCGTGCTGCCGATCCCCGGCGCCGTGACCCACCTCGTCGCCTACGCTGTCGCGATTGTCGCCGGCACATTCGCCAGCGCGATCCTGCTCGGCGTGCTCAAGCGCCCCGTCGCGGCAGCTGCAGCCGCATAGGCATCGTTGGGTACAGGGAGACGAAGGATGAAGACGAGCAGGCTTGCCGCCGCTTGGTTGGCGTCCGTGCTGACGCTATCCGCGCCGTCGGCACGGGCACAGGACAATGCCGTGCCGCAGGACGCACCACCTCCGACGCTGCCGCAAGCGACTGAGGACGCCCAGTGGCAGCCCCTGGCAGAGCAGGGGATCACCCTGTCGCTCAATTACACGGGCGAGGCGGCCACCAACCTGAGTGGAGGCCTTCGCCGGGATGCCGCCTATGCCGGTCAGGTCTATGTCGGCACCGATCTCGACATGGGCAAGATCGCCGGGATCGACGGCGCCACGATCCATGCGGCGGTGACCAACCGCCATGGCGAGAACCTTGCCGCCATCGCGATCGGCAACAACACCTCGGTCCAGGAGATTTACGGCACCCAGAACACCCACCTTGCGATCCTCACCTGGGAACAAAAGCTGGGGCCGCTGACGATCGAGGCAGGGCGCAGCCAGGCGAACGTCCATTTCCTCAGCTCGCCGCTCTATTGCAACTTCCAGAGCAACTCGGCCTGCGGCAACCCCACGTTCGTCTTCAAGAACAGCAATTTCACCTATTTTCCGGCATCCAGCTGGATGGCCCATGCCAAGCTCAGCCTGACACCCGAAGTGTTCGCCCACGTCGGGGTCTACGAGGTTAACCCCGATCGCAAGCGGCCTAACGACAACGGCTTCAACTTCTCGACCCGCAACGCCACCGGCGTGATCGTCCCCTGGGAAGTCGGCTACGGGACAGATTTCACGACCGACCGCTTGCCCCGCCACTACATCCTCGGCGGCTGGTTCGATCGCGGTGATTTCAGCGATCCCTTGCGGGACGATCGCGGCGGCATCGCGATCGTCTCCGGCCGGGCGGCGGCCACCCACAAGGGACGCTCGGGCATCTACCTGCGCTTCGATCAGATGCTCACTCGACCCGATCCCACGAGCGAGCGCGGCCTGTCGGTGTTCGGCGTGGCGATGACCAACCTGTCGGGACGGGTCGAGGAGCGGCACTTCCTCGAACTCGGCTTGCTCCAGACCGGCACTTTCAAGGGCCGCGACAAGGACACCTTGGGTTTCGTGATCAACCAGCAAAGCTTCAGCGATCTCGCGCTCGCCCGCATGAACGCGACCCGGTTGTTCGCTGGCGGCAAGTCCGGAGTGCATCGCGACGAGTACATGATGGAGCTGGCTTACGGCGCGCAGCTAGGACCCGCCGTGCGCATCTCGCCCAACCTTCAGTACATTCTTCACCCCGACCAGACAGGTGCGCCGTTTCGGACGCGGCACATCGACGATGCTCTCGTGGTCGGGCTCAAGTTCACGGTAGACGCGATGTCGCTCGCCTCGGCATTTAAGCGCTGAGGCCGTGACCTGCGGTCATTGTTTGCGCACCCGCTCGATGAGTGCGCTTACCTTCGAGTGACGATGTGTATTATCTGGGCTTGCCTGGCTTCCCATGACGCGGCCCCTTCTTATTCCCTGTGCCGCGTGATGAGGAGCCACCGCCGTCCCAGCGCTTAGCGCCACTCTGGCCAGGCTCTGCGGCGCGGGGCGGTCGGGATTTGCTTCCCCGGCCGTTGCTGTCCTCCTCCCGCGGCTTGCCTTCGAGAGCTTGGATCTCGATTTCATCGTCGTCGTTGCTGGTACGCCGCACCGCTTCCAGGAAGCGTGCGGCGAGCGCGCTCTTGACTTCGAAATGTGTTTCCTGGGCCGCAATGCGGATAGCGCCGATGTCGCCACGCCCAACGTGCCCACGCCGAGACAGCAGCGGGAGAATCCAGCGGGGATCGGCGTTGTGCCTGCGGCCGACATTGAGACGGAACCAGGTACTCTCCTCGAACCCGGAACGGGGCGCGCGCGGCTCTCGAGGGGCATCGCTGCCAATCAATTCTTCGGGCTCCGGCAACCGGGCACGGAACGTGTGGACAAGCGCTGCCGCCACATCAAGCGCGCTGCGCTGGGTCAGCAGTTGCGTTGCGAGTTCATGATCCTGCTCCGTGACTTCGACCGGCGCGAGCAGCGCTGCAAGCAGGCGCTCGCTGTCGGCGCGACGGATATCCTGCATGGAGGGTGGCGTGATCCACTGCATCGGGATGCGAGCCTGGCGAAGCATCGCTTCGACGCGCCTGCGTCGAGGATAAGGGACGATCAGAACGGCCGTCCCCTTTCTTCCGGCGCGGCCAGTGCGCCCGGAGCGGTGCTGCAGCGTCTCGGCGTCGCGCGGTATCTCCACATGGACGACGAGGCTGAGACTGGGCAGGTCGATGCCGCGCGCCGCCACGTCGGTCGCCACGCAGACGCGCGCCCTGCGGTCTCTCAGGGCCTGCAGCGCTCGGTTGCGCTCGTTCTGGCTGTGCTCGCCGGACAGCGCCACCGCCGCGAAACCCCGTTCGACCAAGCTTGCATGCAAGTGGCGCACGGCGTCGCGGGTGGCGCAGAACAGCATCGCGGTCTCCGCCTCGTGGAAGCGAAGCAGGTTGACCACGGCGTGCTCGATGTCTGCGGGCGCGACTGCCATGGCCTGGTAGCTGATGTCGCCATGGCCTCGATCTTCGGTCACGGTGGAGATGCGCAGCGCATCGCGCTGATAACGCTTGGCCAGCGCCACGATCGGCTTCGGCATGGTTGCCGAGAACAGGAGCGTGCGTCGCTCGCTGGGCGTAGCGTCGAGGATTTCTTCCAGGTCCTCGCGAAAGCCCATGTCGAGCATCTCATCCGCCTCGTCGAGCACGACGACCCGTAAGGCAGATAGATCGAGTGCTCCTCGTTCAAGATGGTCACGCAAACGTCCGGGCGTGCCGACTACGATGCGCGCGCCATGATGAAGCGCGCGGCGCTCCTTTGCCGCATCCATTCCGCCAACGCAGGTGGCGATGCTTGTGCCTGCCTGGCGATAGAGCCAGTCCAACTCACGCCCGACCTGAAGCGCAAGCTCGCGGGTAGGGGCGATTATGAGGGCCAGCGGCGAACCTGCCGTCGACGAGGAACTTTCAGGGCCGAGCAAGTCCGCCGCCATTGCAAGGCCGAACGCGACCGTCTTGCCGGAACCTGTCTGCGCAGACACGATCAGATCTCGACCGCGAGCCTCCACTTCCAGCACAGCGGCCTGGACGGGCGTTGGATCGGCATAGCCCCGCTCGGATAAGGCGTTCGCAAGCGGCAGCGGAAGTTCAGAAAATAACATGGGACTCGCAAACAAAGAGGGGCCGCGGCAGCAGCGGGAAGGGTGTTAGGCTCCTGGAGCTTAAGATTATTTCACGACACGACCGTATGGCAGCGACATGGCGGCAGAAGCTGTCCAGTTGCCTCCGGAGGATCGATGACTCGATTATTGCAGAAGAGGCCTACGTTGACGACGGGATCGCTCTGCTCGATCTCGCTTGGAAGGCGCATTCGACGTTCAACCTACAATCGCCTAGTGACGAAAATTCCCCTTAAGCCTGCTGGTCTGAACAGCATATGGGCGAACGGACGATATCCGTGCCTTCTGCCCGCTCGCCCTCTGGATGGGCCGCTAAAAGTATCTCTAGGATACCCAGCCTCCGAGCCCCCCGCAAGGCCGGAAATCTCAATGAATGCCGAACGGCTCCCCGAAGAGAGACGTTCCGAACGATTTTTCGAGTTCCAACAGTAGGAAGTCGTTGGTTTTTCTCTCGGTATCGTGCCTTATTTTCAAAGACAATTCCCATGCCGAGGATCGCTGCTGATCCTTGGGTGCCGAAGGTCGAGTGCCGCGTCTGGCCCAACGTCTGGTGAGCTTGGTCTGCTGACCGACGCGGGCTTCGTCCTGCTGCCACAGCTCTACCGGCGTTCCTCTTGGGAGCTTCCGCCTGATCTGCGGCAGACGGGAGGCAAAGCTTTTTCAAATAGGCAATGTCGCCGGGCCTCTGACCACGGTGGCCAGGGCGCGCCGAGAGCTTGCGGTAGCCCATCGCGTGCAACTCGCGTCCGAGTGTGTGACGCTTGGCAGAGAGCGCGAACTCTTCCCTGATCCACTGCGCCAGATCGACAAGCCGCCAGCGCAACATGCCGTGCGCTGCAGGGACTGGTCCCGCCTCGACAACCGCTGCTAGTCGGCTGCGCTGTTCATCGATCAGGATCTAAGTCCGGCGGCGCGCCTTGCGCGTGCCCAGAGCGTCAGACCGCCCTCGTTGAAGCGCGGGACCCAGTCGCGCACGATACGTAGCGTCGCGCCAGTAATCTTCGCCGCTTCGCTCCGACTTCCCCATTCAGGATCAACGTCAACTCTTAAGTACGGACCATCTGACGAAACGGCCATGTTTTTCCGGACACCCGCCCGACCTTCAGCACGGACTTGCCGCCGCTTCAAGGAACAGACGCAGCGGTAGCAAGCGGACGGTCAAACATCTCGGCGAAATATTAGGCCTGAGATACGCCGTCGCTCTCCGCTGCGACCCTGTTGCGCAAGCTCAGATATCTGGGTCGCAGGAGCAGCATGAGCATAAAACTCAAGATCGAACAGGCTAGCGTTAACGTCCCGACAGAAGCGTAGATCATCTTATCGTCACGGAAAACCAGTTGCGTGAGTACCGCCACGCACAGTGGCCCGGCACCCATGCCGATGATATTTCCTACGATCATGTAGATCGCCGTACCCTGTCCTCGCATGGCACTCGGCACCATTTCGAAGAGCAGCGGGTAGCTACTCGCGATCAGGACACCGATGCCGAAGCCAGCAATGCTGTAACCCACGAGATACGCTGTCGCCGAAGATGCGGCCAGCATCATGATCCCGCCCACCGCCACCAACGGCGCCGCCGCAAGAGGCATCCAGATCCGCGCGCCGGGAACGCCTCGTCTGGAGAGACTGTCTCCGATAAAGCCGCTGATCAGGCCACCCCCCACATTGGTGAGCAGCAGCGTCGAGCCGAACTGGATACCAGCATGCCCCGCAGACACGCCATAGACCCGGGCCAGCACCGTGGGAGACCAGAGGGCGGTGGCATATCCGACCATGAAATTGAGCGCAAAACTGGCGTATGCGCACGCGAGGGCGAAACGATTTTCCCGGAGAAATTTAAAAAAGCTTGGGGCAGTCTCGGTAGGTGCGTTGACACGTGCCGGCTCGGACGTCGTCAGCAGTAGCAGCGCGACGATAGGCCCGGGCAAGCCGAACAACACGAAGGCTGTACGCCAATCTTCAGTGTGCGTGAGGAATGGAAGCAAGTTCGTGGGATGATGCGCGAGATAGATCAGCAGCGCCCCGCCCAACAGACTTGCGCCGGCAGCTCCGAACGACGATGCCGCAACGATGACGCTCATCGGGCGCCCGCGGGAAGTAGGCGCGAACAGATCGGCTATTATCGACGCCGCAGCGGGGATTAACGCCGCCTCACCAACGCCAACACCCATCCGCGCAACCAGCAGCTGGCCGAAGCTTTGCGCATAGCCGGAGAAGATCATCATGCCGCTCCATAGGATTATTCCTATGATGATGAGGTTCCGACGATGCCACCGGTCAGCTAGCCTCCCCATCGGCAAGCCAGCCACCGCGAAGAAAATGGAAAATGATAGACCTTGCAGCAGGCTGATTTCCAGATCGGTCAGATGCAGATCGGCCTTGAGGCTTGGGACAACGACAGCGATTACACCGCGATCCACGTAAGACAGGAATGTCGCCAGAGCGAGAATGAAGACCGTGTACCAGGCATTCCCAGCAACTGAAGATACCGTTTTCATTCTTACTCTTGCGCCTTCGCGCCATCTGGCTTTGTCATCGAAAAAGCTCCTTGAAAAAGCAGCTCGAAAGCTGCGTATCCTACGAAGACGGTACTGCCCGGAGCTCCGTGGGCTCATCACTCTTTGCGGAAGGCAAGGAGCGCCGAGCCTGGGCGCGGCGGCACTCGGCCGCGCGCACAGGTTCCAATAGACGACGCTCAGAACGAATAGCTCACCGAAACACCGCCACGTCTTGGTCTATCGTAGACAACGGCGTCTCCGTTGGCGGATGGCACGACAGTGAGGAATACATTTTCATTTGCCAGATTTTCGCCCCACACGGCCAATCTCAAGCCGTTCTTGAACCGCCAGGAAATCTCCCCGTTCAACAGAACGTAGGATTTCTGAGAAATTCTGTTGGCAGCGTCCCAGTAAAACGCATCGCTGTAATATACGCTCAAGGAGGAACCGAGATCGCCCGCATCGAACTTTTCGACATGATCGATCGTCGAGCTCAATGTCAGCTTCGGTGATTGCTGGATGCGATTGCCGCTCACATCGCGCGTCGCCGCATTGTTCCCTGTCAAAGTGGCGTTGGGATCAAAGACCTGCGCACGAGTGAAGTTCTTGTATTTGGCATCGAGGTACGCGGCTCCAAACCGCAGCTTGGTATCTCGCCCGAGCGATGCGATCGCCTCCACTTCCCCACCGCTGATCTTCGCTTGAGCCGCGTTCGCGAATATTGACGGCCCTCCTTGCGGATCGCGTGCAGATACCTGAAGGTTGTTGTAATCATAGTGAAATGCAGAGCCATTGAGGATCAATCCTCTTACCGGCTCGGTCTTGATCCCCGCTTCATACGCCTTGATCTTCTCCGGTTCCACGCTGGTCCCGGCGATGCTTCCAGCATTGAAAACGCCGCTCTTGAAGCCTGTGCTGATTGAGGCGTAGACATTCGCCTGTCGCGAAAAAACATATTGAACGATCGCACGCGGCGTGAACCGTTTGAAGGAGATGTCCCGATCCACTGTCTGGACGCTTTTCGTTCCAGTTAGGAAGTTGGTCACATCGCTTCGCGCCGTATAGCCACGTTTCTCATAAGTGTACCGGCCACCGAGAGTCGCGCGAAGGTGTGGTGTGATCTCGTAGTTCACCTCCGCGAATGCCGCGAGGGAACGCGCCGGCGCTGTGCCAGTCAGCAAAGACTCCGACGTGAGCACTTGGTTCGTGTATGTCGGAACACGCAGAGGGTCGATAAACGTTTTGGCATGGAAGCCGAAGACGCCGACGATCCATTGGAAGGGCCCCGTTCCCGAAGAGACAAGCCTCGCCTCGGCAGTTTGGTAGTCCATCTTAAAATGTCCGCCAGACGCTCCTATCAGTGCCGTAGAAGCGTCCCCGTCTGCGGAGTATCTGTTCATCGTGTGGCCGTAACTGCCTTCCACGAACAGCGTCCCCCAGCCGAGATCATGGGTGAGGCGAGCCGTTGCCAAGCTTTGCCGGACCAAGAGCGCGGGCGGTGTGGCACTGCTCAGCGCCGACTGCCTGGGCTTTTGCGGAATGGGCGCGCCGAAGAGCTTCCCCCGCGTGTTGCCATTCAGCGGCTGATAAGCATAAGTTGAGGGGTCTTTGTCATTCATGTACGAACCGGACACGATAAGCCGGGTGTTATCACCAATATCGAAGATCCATTTCGAGCGGGCCGCGAATGCGCGCCGAGGATTGATCTTGCCGCCATTGACGAGGTCTTTGATGTAACCGCTGCTGCGGTATCCGTAGACCGCGATATCTGCCGCCACCGAATTACTGAGCGGTCCCGAAAGGTACGCCTTACCGGAAAACTCGTTGAATGAGCCTGCTCTCAACTCGACGTTTCCTTCAAGCTGACGGCCAGGATCTGCGGTAATTATGTTGATTAGACCGCCAGTGGAGTTGCGGCCGAAGAGCGTGCCCTGCGGGCCACGAAGGACTTCGATCCGCTGGGTCTGGAGCAGCGTAAACGCGGATGCATACGAGTCTGGCTGATAAAAGCCATCGATGTAAATCGCGATGCTCGACTCATTTGCCGTGCCGGAAGCACGATTGCCGACACCGCGAATAGTAGGCTGCTGGCTTTGGCCGCTGCGAGGAAACCTGAGGCCCGGCACGACGGCCGGCAAGTCAGCCGTATTGTTGACGCCTGCCTTGGCTAAAGTGCCTCCATCGACTGCCGTGACCGAAACAGGTACCTCCTGAAGACGTTCTTCGCGGCGGCGTGCGGTTACCACGATATCGCCTGCAGAAGCGTCTCCGGATTGTGGGCTGCCAGCATTCGTGGAAGCCGGGGCCGCCCGCTCATCGACGCCTGAAGACCCGGAATTCAACCGCTCCCCGGCTTGCGCCGCGATGACCGGAGAACTGGTGAAACAAAGCATTCCCAGCGCGATCGCCTCGGTCTTCATGCTCTCTCCTCTCTGTTTTGTTATATTTTTTTATAGTTGTGTCAGCCATGGACTGACCGATTTTGACCTTTATGTCAAATGCGCGGGCCGGCAAGGGCGCGGCGGCGAAATCCTGCCGGTGCGCGATCCTTAATGGCGGAAGGATGATTGCGGCTCGGTTTTAAGTTTGCCAAGCCGGCCAGCCGGTTTTAGTGCAACTTCAGAGGCCCGGGCATGAGCATGCTGCAAGCGGTGCACGATCGATGTGACTCCTAGAGAAACGATGTGCATGTATTTCGCTTTCCTCGGGAGGATGGATCATGACGAAGTTCGGCCATGCAAAAGCAAGCTTCGAACGCGATGGGGCGGCGCTTGTAAGGGGCATCATCAGCAGTGACTGGATCGAGCGGGTCCGCTCGGCGGTTGATACGATCATGTTGCGAGGTGGCTCCGGGAGAAATTTAGGGAGAGAGGGAGAAGGGCGCTTTTTCGGCGATTCCTTCTTGTGGCTGCGCAGTGCAGAACTCGAGGCGTTCGTCAGAGAAAGCGGTCTTGGCGAGCTGGCAGGAACGATGACCGGATCTCGCGATATCCGCTTCTTTGCGGACCAGTTGCTCGTGAAGGAGCCTCGCGCGTCAAAGCCCACGCCCTGGCACCAGGATCTCCCTTACTGGCCGCTGACAGGCGACCGAATGCTATCGATCTGGGTTCCGCTCGATGCCGCCACGCCGGATACCGGTGTCGTGACTTATGTTCGGGGGTCACATCTTTGGGATCGCACGTTCCAGCCCGGCTCCTTCACCGAAGATGAAGAGGACGGCCTTCATCGGTGCCCGCCGGAGGCGTTGGACGCTGATTTATCGACCGCGCCTCGCATGGATTTGGAGGATATTCGCGACAGGCCCGAGCTTTACGATTTCCTCACTTGGGACGTCGAGCCGGGGGATGTAATCGTTCACCATCCGCTCGTGGTTCATGGCGCTCCAGGCAATAGCTCGCACACACATACGCGTAGGGCTCTGGCCACCCGCTGGATCGGCGAAGACGTACGTTGGGATGACAGTCACGCGCATTTTATGGAACGCTTCCAATCCATCGAAAATTTTCCTTACCCTCCTCTGAAGCAAGGTGATCTTGTCGCAGACGAGCGAATATTTCCTCTGATATGGTCCCGCACGACGTCGGAGGTTGGTAATGGTCATGTGCGCTAAGCTGACACCGCGAGGATGACTTGTGCGCGGGCAGGTCGCCGAGGACGCTGCCGCCCGCCCGAGAGTCTGCGCGAGGACGTGCTGGACGTACGTACAAAAGGCATGACTATCGTTCGCGCGATCGAGCATCCAGGGGGGCATGCCGGAGAGCGGCGCCGCTCGTGCTCCGTATCTCAAGGCCTGCCAAATCACGCCTCCTCGGCGCATTCCCTCAGGCTCTCGCCGTCGAGCACCACGATGCCGCGTCGCCCTGGTGTCTCGATAATGCCTCGTTCGCGCAGGTGCGTGATCTGCCGACTGACGGTCTCGATCGTGAGGCCCAGCAGGTCCGCAATGTCTTGACGGCTCAGCGGCAGGTCGAAGTGCAGCGTGCCGTTGTCATCTGCCTGAACAGTTCTGCCCACGCGTTCTCCCATCGCCACCAAGAACGAGGCCAGGCGAGCCATGGCGCTCTTGCGGCCAAGCAGCACCATCCACTCGCGTGTACGATCGAGATCCAGCAGCGTTCGCTGTAGCAGGCTATGCTCGAGGTCCGGATGGCGCCGGGCGAAGTCGTCGAAGCCGGAGCGGCGAAAGGTACAGATGTGCGCATCCGTGAGAGCTACCACGGAATGCTGGGTTCTGGCTCCGAACGGCCGACCGATAAAGTCGCTGGGGAACATGATGCCGAGCGTCTGGTCTTTACCCTCGGCACTGGTGACACTGAGCTTGAGCACACCGTCGATGACATTGCCGACGAGGAGCGACTCGTCGCCTTGCCAGACTACGGTCTGGCCGCGCTTGAGTGCTTGATGGCGGCCGACGGCATTCAGGCTGTCCAGCTCGTCTTCCGACAACGACTGGCAGATAGCCTTCTCGCGGATCACGCACTGTGCACAGGATTTCATCGTCCACCGCCTCGTCACTCGTCTTCTGGCGAGGGGTATCGCTCGCGCGGGACGAATGCGGATATCCGTAATTTACCTATGTGCAGCCTCCCGTGGGATTATACGGCCGCACTGAAGCGTCGCGCCGACTCAGCCCTGTATGCGTCGAAGACGGCGGCAATGGCTCGGGCGTAAGGCAGGGCGGAGGCGGTCAGGGTCAATCGGCCTTCGTCCACTTCGATCAGGCGCCTTCGCGCGAAGGGAGCCAGGCTCTGCTGAACTTCCCGTAAGAGCGCGGGCGCGATGACGGCGCTGCCCCGGCAAAGCAAGTCCTGGATGATCTGGCCGCGGGCCTGGTCGAGGTCGGAGCGAGCGACCCCGCGCGTCGCGGGTAGGCGGCCTTGCGAGAGCATCATCTGGTAGCGGCCGGTGTTCTTTTCGTTCTGCGCCAGAAGTCCGGTGAAGCTGCTGATCGCCGATGCGCCGAGGCCGATGAGGATCGGGGCATCGTCGTCGGTGAAGCCTTGGAAGTTCCGCAGGAGGCGACCGCTCAGGGCCGCTTGGGCGAGAGGATCTCCCGGCAGGGCGAAGTGGTCGAAGCCGACCGGCGTGTACCCCGCGCCCTGCAGGACGTCGTGGCCGTGCGCTGCCATGGCGAAGCGCGCCTGCTGGTCGGGCAGGGCGGAGGCATCGATGCGCCGCTGCCGGGCGACGAGATGCGGGACATGGGCATAGCCGAACAAGGCGATGCGGTTGGCAGACAACTCCACCGTCCTTTCCAACGTGCTCTGGAGCATCTCCAGGGTCTGTCCGGGCAGTCCGTACATCAGGTCGAAATTGATCGAGCTCACGCCGGCCTGCTGCAGCATCCGGGTGCAGCTTTCGATCAGGTGGAGCGGTTGCACCCGGCCGATCGCGGCCTGCACGCCGGCATCGAACGTCTGCACGCCCAGGCTTGCCTGCCGGACGCCCACGCTCGCCAGGGTCTCGGCCCAGGTCGTCGTCATCGAACGCGGATCGATCTCGATGGAGATGACGGGATCTTCGACGCAAAATGCCTGTGTCAGCGAGAGCATCAGCCGCACGAAGTCGACCGGTGTGACCGCGTTCGGGCTCCCGCCGCCAAAGGCAATCCGCCTCACACGTGCAGAGCGGGGCAGGAGGTCACCGACCAGCGCGATCTCGGCATGGAGCGCATCGAGATAACTCGCGAGCCGTTCAGCGCGGTTGTTGCGGTTGGTGTTGCAGCCGCAATACCAGCAGATCGTCTCGCAAAAGGGGATGTGCACGTAGAGCGAGACGTCTGCATGCGCCTGAGCGAGCGCGGCTTGCAGATCCGCGCTGCCGATCGTGTCGCCGAACTCGGCGGCAGTGGGATAGCTGGTGTAGCGCGGCACCGGCTTGCTCAGCAGTTCGGGATAGTACGTCCACATGCGAAGGGTAATGGCAGCCTCCGCGCCCATGTTCATTGCGGCAAGTCAAGGAGCGCGCAGGAAGCGCTTGCGGCAACCGCCGGTGTGGCAGGCCTTCGCGCAGCAAGGCTGCCCTTCCGGCTTGGTTGGAGCCGAAGGCGCGCCGGGAAGCTCGGACGCGGGGCCGGAGCCGCCGCAGATGGCCATGGCGATCACCGGCGCCGCCGGCGCCTGGGCGTTCAAGGCGGCGGGCAGCAGTGCCAGGAGACCGAGGAGCAAGACGGGCCTCATGGCGTCGGGCCTCATGGTGTCAGGTCCGTTTCGTCATCGATGAGGATGCGGTTGGCGGCGCCGTCGAGGTCCTCGAACTGGCCGCCGCGCAGCGCCCAGAAGAAGGTCGCCAGGCCGCACAGGCCCATCGTCAGCGCGATCGGCACCAGGATGGCGAGGCTGGTCATCGCGCGGCCCGGACCAGCCGCAGCGAGTTGGCGATCACCAGGATCGAGCTCGTGGCCATGGCGACGGCCGCGATCAGCGGGGTGACATAGCCCAGGATCGCGAGCGGCACCGCCAGGACATTGTAGCCGATCGCCAGCGCGAAGTTCTGGCGCACCACGCGCATCGTGCGCCGCGCCGCGTCGATGGCGCGGGGCAGGGCGGTGAGAGATTCGCCCAGGAACACGACGTCGGCGGCTTGGCGTCCGACGTCGCTGGCGGTTCCCGGCGCGATCGAGGCGTCGGCGGAGGCGAGCGCCGGGCCATCGTTGAGTCCGTCGCCCACCATGAGCACGCGGTGTCCGGCCTGTTGCAAGCGGGTGACGGCATCCGTCTTGTCGGCGGGGCTGGCGCTGGACTGGCCGGTGAGGCCGGTCTGGCGGGCCACTTCGGCGACGGCGACGGCGTTGTCGCCCGACAGGATCGAGCAGTCGATCCCTTGCGCCTTGAGCTGCGCTAGAGCCTGCACTGCATCGGGGCGGAGGGGGTCGACGAAGGTGATCAGCCGCACCGGCTCCCCATCCAGATCGAGCGCGACGGCGACGGCGCCAGCCACGTCGGGGCGGCGCAAGGCGACTGTGCGGCCGCACCATTGCGCCTGCACGCCGCGGCCGGGCGCTTCGCTCGCATGGTCCAGCTCTGCCGCCCGCGTTCCGGATTGTACCAAGGCGCGGCTGAGCGCGTGCGACAAGGGGTGGCGGCTGTGCGAGGCAAGTGCCAGCGCCACCTCCGACTGCTCGGGCGAGAGCGCCGCCAGCGCGGCGGCGTCGGGCATGGGCTGGCCGAGCGTGAGCGAACCGGTCTTGTCGATCAGCGCCCGGTCGATGGAGGCCAGGCGCTCCAGCGCGCTGCCGTCCTTGACCATGATCCCCTTGCGCATCAGCGCGCCGCAGGCGACCACTTGCGCCACAGGCACGGCGAGCCCGATCGCGCAGGGGCAGGTGATGATCAGCACCGCGATGGCGATCACGATCGACTGGTAAAATCCAGCGCCCGCCAGCATCCAGCCCACGAAGCTCGCCAGCGCCAGGGTGTGCACCGCCGGCGCGTAGTACCGCGAGGCGCGGTCGGCGATGCGCACGTAAGCCGAGCGCGACTGGCCCGCCGCTTCTATCAGCCGCGCGATCTCCGCGAGCGAGGTATCCCGCCCGGTCGCGGTCACCCGCACATCGATCGGCGCATCGAGGTTGAGCGTGCCGGCGTGGATCGGGGCGCCGACTTGCGCCCGCACCGGCGCGCTCTCGCCGGTCAGCAGCGACTGGTCGAGCGCGGTCTCACCCGCGACGATCTCGCCGTCGGCGGCGAGCCGCTCCCCGGCCGCGACGCGCATGCGCATACCCGGCGCGAGATCGCGCGCGGCCACCCAGTCGAGCTTGCCGCTGGGCGCGATCACCATCGCCCCGCTCGCCGCCTGGCGCAGCAGCGCTTCGACGCCGGCGCGGGCTCGGTCGCGCATGGCGGCGTCGAGCGTGCGTCCGGCGAGCAGGAACAGCAACAGCATCAAGGTGCCGTCGAACCAGGCGGTGCGTCCGCCCACGGCGGTCTCGTAGAGGCTGAGGGCGGTCGCCAGGGCGATGCCGATCGAGATTGGAACGTCCATGTTGGTCCGGCCCTTGCGCAGGGCGCTCCAGGCGGATGCGAAGAACGGGCGGCCCGCGAAGGCGATCGCGGGCACGCCGATCAGCGCCGAAACCCAGTGGAACAGCTCGCGCGTCGCGCCCTCCGCCCCCGACCAGATGCTGACTGACATCAGCATCACATTCATCGAGGCGAACCCGGCGACCGCCAGGGGGGCCAGCAGCGGTTTGACCGCGGAAGGCGCGGCTTGGGTCTCCTCCAGCCGGGGCTGGCTGGCGAAGCCGAGCGTCTCGAGCGCGGCGGTAAGCTCGGGGATGGTCACCGCGCGCTCGTGGCTCACCCGCACCGTCCTTGCCGACAAGTTGACGCGCGCACCGCTGACGCCTTCGACCTTGAGCAGGCCGCCTTCCACTTTGGCCATGCAGCCCGCGCAATGCATGGCAGGGACGATCAGCACGGTCTCTTCCGAAGCCTCGCGCGCGAGGGCGGTTGCCAATGCCGGGGCGTTCATCGCACGTCGCCTTCGTGGCGCCACAGCTTGCCACCGGCGCGAACGCTGAGGCGCAGGCGCCAGCGGTCGGCGGGCAGTGGCTCGACCGAGACGTACCGGCCGGGTCCTTGCGGTTTGAAGTGCAGAGCCCGGTCAGGGCGCGTGCCGAGCGGATGCCGGGCCACGGCAGCGACCGTCGCGTTTCCGTTCGGCCCGGTCAGGTCCACGATGACATGGCCGTCCGCCTGGCGCGTGGCGCGCGCGGTCCAGCCGAGCGCGTCCTCCGCCGAGGCCTCGTCGAGCCAGTGGTTGTAGTGCTGGCTGGCGACGTAGGAGTTCTCCACCACTTCGCCGCCGAACGTCGCGGTGGCCTCGCGCGCCATGTAGACGTTGACGACGATGACGACGCCGAAGAAGGCGACCATGATCGCGGTCATCTTGCGCCCGGTGAAAGGGTTCACGGCTTGCGAGGTCATTGGGCGTCTCCCGGCGCGTCGAAGTGGGTGGTGTGCGTGTCGCGGCCGCGTTCGCGGTCGAGCGCGCGCACGGTGAAGGCGAAGTCCTGCGCGCCCGTGCCGGCAGGGGCGATCACGTAGACGCGCACGGTCTCGGACTGGTCGGCGGCGACGGTGCGGCGCAGTTCTCGCGCGGCGGCGGCGCGCGCCATGTCGTCGCTCCACATCGTCGCTCGCGGCAGGCCCGAGAGGGCCACCTCCAGCGCGCGCGGGCGGCTTTCCATGTTGCGCAGCTTCACGTTGAAGGCGTTGCGGACGCTGCCGTCGCTCAGCACCATGAAGGGCGGGTTGCGATCCTTCGCGACCGAGATGTCGAGATGCTCGCGAGTGCCCAGCGCGAACAGCAGCGCGAGGCCGATGGCGCACCACACCCCGAAGTAGACCAGCGTGCGCGGGCGCAGCAGCGCTTTGCGGACGCTCTCCTTGGGGCCGCCCGCCTTCTCGCGCTCGCAACCCTGCAGCGTCGCATAGTCGATCAGGCGCGGGGCGCGGCCGAGCTGCGTCATCACCTTGTCACAGGCGTCGATGCACAGCGCGCACGTGATGCAGCCGATCTGCGGGCCTTCTCGGATGTCGATGCCGGTGGGGCAGACGGCGACGCACTGGTCGCAGTCGACGCAGTCGCCCAGCGGGGTCGCGGCCTGGCGCGCCTGCTTGACGCTGCCGCGCGGTTCGCCGCGCCAGTCCTTGTACGTGACGGTCAGCGAGTTCTCGTCGAGCATGGCGCTCTGGATGCGCGGCCAGGGGCACATGTAGATGCACACTTGCTCGCGCAGGAAGCCGCCGAGCACGAAAGTGGTCGCGGTGAGCACGCCGGCGGCGGCGTAGGCGACGGGCGCCGCATGGCCCGACCAGAAGTCGCGCACCAGCGTGGGTGCGTCGGCGAAATAGAGAATCCACGCGCCGCCGGTCCAGAAGCCGATCAGCAGGTAGATCGACCACTTGAGCGCGCGCCTGGCGATCTTGCGCGCCGTCCATGGCGCGTTCTGCAGCCGCATTTGCGCATTGCGGTCGCCATCGATCAGGCGGTCGATGTGCTGGAACAGGTCGGTCCAGACCGTCTGCGGGCAGGAGTAGCCGCACCAGGCGCGTCCGACCGCGGAGGTGAGCAGGAACAGGCCGATGCCCGCCATGATCAGCAGCCCGGCGACGAAGTAGAACTCGTGCGGCCAGATCTCGATGCCGAACATGTAGAAGCGGCGGTGCGCCAGGTCGATCAGCACCGCCTGGTCGGGAGAGTAAGGCCCTCGGTCCCAGCGCAGCCAGGGCGTGACGTAGTAGATCGCCAGGGTCACGGTCATCCACGCCCATTTCAGCCGGCGGAAGTGTCCGTCCACCGCCTTGGGAAAGACGGACTTGCGCTTCGCGTAGAGGGAGCCCGGGGCGGCCGGTTCAGGGGCGAGCATGGGCCAGGGCCTTGGGCTCCGCTGCGCCTCCTTGAGGCTGGGTCGGAGCGGGCTGGACGAAGTCCTCGCCGCCGCCCAGCGAATGCACGTAAGCGGCCAGCATCTTGATGGTGACGGGATCGAGGCGATCGTGCCAGGCCGGCATGACGCCGGCGTGCGCGACGGTCAGGCTCTGGGTGATCTTCTCGCGGTTGCCGCCGTACAACCAGATCGCATCGGTCAGGTTCGGCGCGCCGAACTGGCGCTGCCCCCTGCCGGCGGGGCCGTGGCAGACGGCGCAGTTGTCCGCGAACAGCTTGGCGCCGCGAGTTGACGATGGGCTCGGCGTTTCCTGGTGCGAGATGGTGCGCACATGGCTGACGAGATCGTCGATCTGATCGGGCGTCAGCAGCGCGTCGCGGCCGAACGAGGGCATCAGGCTCGTGCGCGTGTCCTTGTCGCCGGGCTGGCGGATGCCGTGGGTGATCGTCTGCTCGATCGCCTGCAGGCTGCCGCCCCACAGCCAGTCGTCGTCGTTGAGGTTGGGGTAGAGCCCCGGCACGCCCGCCGCACCGGCGCCGTGGCACTGCACGCAGTTGACCCGGAACGCGGCCCGCCCGCCCGCGACGGCCGCCTTCATCAGCTCCGGCTTGCCTTGCAGCGACTGGATCGGGGTTATCGCAATCTGGTGCAGCACATCCGCCCGCTGCGCCTTGGCGACGCGCAGATCGGAGGCGAGTTCGCCGCGGCTCGACCAACCCCACAGGCCCTTGGTCGCGCCGTGGACCATCGGGATTGCAGGGTAGAGCACGACATAGCCGATGGCGAAGACAATGGTCAGGCAGAAGGTCAGGAGCCACCAGCGCGGCATCGGCGTGTCGAGTTCCTCGATGCCGTCCCACTCGTGCCCGACCGTCTGCGTGCCGGTGGCTTCATCGATGCGCTTGGTCATCGTGCTCGTCCTTGAAGATGTTGCGGGCCGCGGCATCGTTGCTGGCGTTCGCGCCCGGTCGGAACGGCCAGGCGGCGCAGACCACGAAGACCACCGCCATGGCCAAGAGCCCCCAGCTGTCGGCCAAGTGCCGCAGGGCGTCGTAAGTGGAGTGCAGGCTCATCGGCCCTTCTCCTGCGCGAGGTCTTCCTGCGCCGCCGCGGCATTGACGTCGACCATCGTGCCCAGGACCTGCAGGTAGGCGACGAGCGCGTCCATCTCGGTCAGCCGGCCGGGATCGCCGTCGAAATCGCGGGCCTGCGCTTTGGGGTAGCGCTTGAGGAGGTCGGCGGTATCGGCTTCCGGATCGGCCTGCGCCTTGAGGTCCTCCTCGGCCTTGTCGAGGTCGGTCTTGGTATAGGGCACGCCGACGTCGGCGAGGGCGGTCAGGTGACCCCTGGCATCGCTGGTGTCGAGATCGGTCTCGGCCAGGAAGCCGTACTTGGGCATGACCGACTCCGGCACGACCGAGCGCGGGTCCTTCAAGTGCTGGACATGCCACTCGTCGGAGTAGCGGCCGCCCACGCGGGCGAGATCCGGTCCGGTGCGCTTCGAGCCCCACTGGAACGGATGGTCGAACATGCTCTCGGCCGCGAGGCTGTAGTGGCCGTAGCGCTCGGTCTCGTCGCGGAACGGGCGGATCATCTGGCTGTGGCAGGAGTAGCACCCCTCGCGCACGTAGATGTCGCGGCCCGCCTGCTCGAGCGGGGTGTAGGGACGCATGCCCTTCACCTTCTCGATCGTGTTGTCGATCCAGAACAGCGGCGCGATCTCGACGATGCCGCCGATCGCCACGACCACGAAAGCGAGAAGGGCGAGCAGGGTGACGTTGCGCTCGATCTTCTTGTGCGCGGTCAGCACGGGAGACTTGGATGCCATGGTTCGGGTGCCCTTATTCAGCCGGAACCGCGACGAGCGGACGGTCGGCAGTGGCGTCGTAGGCGGCCTGGCGCAGCGGCGCTTCCTGGCGCTGACGGCCGAGGATCGTCAGCCACACGTTGGCGGTCATGATCGTGGCGCCCGAGAGGTAGAGCAGGCCGCCGAAGGCGCGCAGCACGTACATGGGGTGGACCGCGGCGACGACCTCGGCGAAGCTGTTCACCAGGTAGCCGTCGGCGCCGTATTCGCGCCACATCAGGCCCTCGGTGATGCCCGCGACCCACATCGACGCGGCGTAGAAGACGATGCCGAGCGTCGCGAGCCAGAAGTGCCAGTTCACCCAGCGCAGGCTGTAGAGCCGCTCCCGATGCCACAGGCGCGGGACGAGGTAGTAGACCGAGGCGAACGTGATCATCCCGTTCCAGCCCAGCGCGCCGGAGTGGACGTGGCCAATGGTCCAGTCGGTGTAGTGCGAGAGCGAGTTGACGCTCTTCACGCTCATCATCGGGCCTTCGAAAGTGCTCATGCCGTAGAAGGCGAGCGCCATCACCATCATGCGGATGATCGGGTCGGTGCGGACTTTGTCCCAGGCGCCGTTGAGCGTCATCAGCCCGTTGATCATGCCGCCCCAGCTCGGCATCCACAGCATCACCGAGAACACCATGCCCAGCGTCTGCGCCCAGTCGGGCAGGGCGGTGTAGTGCAAGTGGTGCGGGCCGGCCCAGATGTAGAGGAAGATCAGCGCCCAGAAGTGGATGATCGACAGCCGGTAGCTGTAGATCGGGCGCTCGGCCTGCTTGGGCACGAAGTAGTACATCATCGCCAGGAAGCCGGCCGTCAGGAAGAAGCCGACCGCGTTGTGGCCGTACCACCACTGCACCAGCGCGCCCTGCACGCCCGAGAACAGCGGGTAGCTCTTGGAGCCTACGAAGCTGACGGGGATGTCGATGTTGTTGACCACGTGGAGCATCGCCACGGTCAGGATGAAGGCCAGGTAGAACCAGTTGGCGACGTAGATGTGCGGCTCGGAGCGCTTGACGATCGTGCCGACGAAGACGGCGAGGTAGGCGACCCAGACGATCGTCAGCCACCAGTCGACGTACCACTCGGGCTCGGCGTACTCCTTGGACTGGGTGACGCCCATGAGGTAGCCGGTCGCCGCCAGGACGATGAACAGCTGGTAGCCCCAGAACACGAAGCGGGCGAGGCCGGGAAAGGCGAGGCGCGCGCGGCAGGTGCGCTGCACGACGTAGAAGCTCGTCGCAATCAGGGCATTGCCGCCGAATGCGAAGATCACCGCCGAAGTGTGCAGCGGGCGCACCCGGCCGAAGTTGAGATAAGGCTCGAAGTTGAGCTGCGGGTAGGCGAGCTGCAGCGCGATGAACAGGCCGGCGAGGAAGCCGGCCATGCCCCAGAACATCGTCGCGATCATGCCCCAGCGGATGGGGTCGTCGTCGTACTTGCCCTGGTCGGCCGGAGCGCGGATGATCCCGCGCGCGATCGCGCCGTAATCGGCACGGCTGACGCTGACCCACAGGCCGATGCCGGCCGCGACCGCGACGATCGCCATGTGCACTGCGAAGCTGCTGTCTGCAGCGGCCGCGGCGGCCATGACCGCAATAAGCAGCGCCGCCGACCACCAGCCGGCACGCGCGAGAACCGTTTCCATGAATTTCGCCCCGCAAAGGAAAGGAAGCTCACCGGCCTGTGAGGCGGATGGCCCAAAGCCTCATTGATGGGGATCAAACTGAGGGCATATTGGTAATTTCCACAGGGCCATACGATCTTGCGCGTGATCAAAGCGTGCCTGGCCATGCCGTCCGACAAGGTCCCCCGACGCTGCAACAATCCTGGTCCGCGCCGTGCGGACACTGCGGCGACGGATGAGGGACTATGCGTAACCTACTCTATCTGGGCGCGGCGTTGGCCGCAGCGGCGGCAACGCCGGCCTTCGCCACCGATGCGGACGGTCGCCTGCAGGTGAAGGTGCTCGCCACCGCAGTGCTGCCCGATGGCAAGATCAAGGACGTGAAGACGAACCTGGTCGGCATCCCCGCCACGAGCCAGACCAAGGCGAACGACAACGTCGTGCCGACCGTGGCGATCGAATACTATGCCACGCCCGATCTCTCCGTGGAGACGATCTGCTGCGTCACGCAGCACCACGTCAAGGGTATGGGACCGATCGCCGGGACCGACATCGTCGACCATGTCCTGATCCTGCCGGCGACGCTGACGCTCAAGTATCATGCCCGGCTCGGCCCGGTGCGGCCCTATGTCGGGATCGGCCCAAGCCTGTTCATCATCTTCGACGAGAAGCCCGGCGCGACCGCGAGAGCGCTCGGCGCATCGCGGGTCAAGATGAGCAACGAGCTTGGCCTCGCGCTCCAGGCCGGTGTCGACATTCCCGTGAACGACAAGGGCATCGGGATCAGCTTCGACGCCAAGCGGTACTTCATGAACACCACCGCCACCTTCTATACCGCGGCGGGCGTCGAGGCCCTCAAGACGAAGCACGCGCTCGATCCATGGGTGCTGAGCAGCGGCGTCTACTTCCGGTTCTGAGCGCGATCGGGTGACGACAGGGGCGGCGAAGAGCGTTTGGAAAAACGCATCGCCGTTCCCCTCACCGATCCTACATCCGCCGGTGCGTGCCGGTGATGAACTCCTGCAGTCGATGGCTAGTACGTAGCGACGCGTGACGCGGCGCCGAACTAAGCGGCAAGAGCGGACATTCCAAAGGTTCCGGCTTTCATCACGTCTACCAAATTGGCGATAGGGCCCGAGACAGCGTCGACCGCTTCATCGCAATCGAGGCTGATGCGGCCGGCGCGCAAGGCTCGCGTAGCCCGAGTTTAGGCGTGGCAATCAGAAGTCGTCTAATGCCCTATCGAAATGGTAGACAAAACGCGGTCCCTTGGCCAAAAGCCGCCTTGAGCCCGGACGGAGTCTGCGTCCGATGACAACACACAATGATGGCTCGCCAGGCACTGCCCACGTGCGCACGAACTGTTCGCGCGGTGGACGGCTCAGGCTGGCGACCGCAGAGAGGCATCAGCGTGAGCACAGCCGGAGCATATTGTCGTCGAGTCAGGGAGGTCGCTTTTGGATCGATCGTCCTCTTGTACGCCGCCGTTGCAGCGGAGGGCGCACAAGCCGAAGATGCGACGAGTGCGGACGTTGCGGTTGACTCGCCAGATGGCGGCGACATCATCGTCACGGCACGGCGCCGCAACGAAAATGCGCAGGATGTGCCCATCGCGCTGAATGTTCTGGGCGGAAAGCGGCTCGAATCGACGAATGTCTTCACGCTCGATCAGGCCAAGCAGCAGATACCCAGTCTCCAGATATTTGCCATCAACCCGCGAAACACGAACATCAACATCCGCAACCTGGGCAGCAATGCCTCGGTGAGCAGCGACGGGCTCGATTCCGGCGTCGGTGTCTATGTCGACGATGTCTATTACGCACGACCCGGCCAGTCTGTGTTCGATCTTGTCGATATCGACAGGATCGAGGTGCTCAAGGGTCCCCAGGGCACCCTGTTCGGCCGCAACACCACCGCAGGGGCGGTCAGCATCACGACGCGCGCGCCGAGCTTCACGCCCGAAGCCACGGCGGAGGTGAGCGTCGGCAATTATAAGTATGTCCAGGCGCGAGCGGCCGCGTCGGTGCCGATCATCGACGACAAGGTCGCGATCCGCCTGACCGCATCCAATACCTATCGCGAGGGCACGGTCCACAACGTGCGAACCGGCGGCAAATTGCTCGATCTTAACAGCCAGACGCTCCGGGGCCAGATACTGGTCAAGCCCTCCGAAACGTTCACGCTGCGCATCATCGCCGACTATTCGAAGCGGGCCGAGGACTGCTGCCTCAGTCTGCCCGCCGGCGTCGTCACGACGCTCCCGAGTGGTACGCAGATCGCCAACAATTTTTACGAGCGGGCCGCCCGTCTCAGTTACACGTTGCCCACCCTGAACGCCTTCGATCGCGTCACCGATATCAACGCACCGTCCTATTACACGGTGAAGCAGAAGGGGATTTCGGCCAACGCGCAATGGGCGATTGGCGGCGTCTCGCTGACGTCGATCACCGCCTACCGCACTTGGGACTGGGAGCCGCATAACGATTCCGACGCGACCGGACTCGCGGTCTTCAATCTTTCTCAGACCACGACGCATCAGAAGCAGTTCAGCCAGGAGCTACGCCTTGCCTCGAACGGAGCGCGCACGATCGACTGGGTCGCAGGCCTCTATTATTTCCACCAGTCACTGCCGACTCAGGCGCTCACCGAGTTCGGAGGTGATGCCGCCGGCTTCGCGCTCCCGCCGACCGTTCCGGCCGCGATCGGCAATGTGGCACTGAACGGCTTTAAATTCGTCGGCGATTCCCGGGCCAAGACAGATAGCTACGCCGCGTTCGGGCAGGCCAACTGGCACTTGAGTGATCGGCTGACCCTGACCGGCGGGCTACGCTTCACGCATGAAAAGAAGTCCGGCGGTTTCGACCAGCGCCAGACGGGAGGCACCGACTTGTCGACGCTGCCCGCGGCGATCGCGGGGGCGGCCAGTGCGATCCGCAACAACTTCGGCTCCGTCAGGAGCTACACCGCGCGTACCACCAACGACAGCCTCTCGGGGCAGGCGACGCTCGCCTACAAGCTGTCTCCCAACGTGCTGACCTACGCGACTTATGCGCGCGGCAACAAATCGGGCGGCCTCAATATCGCCAATCTGCCAAGCGGAGTGGACCCTGTCGTCGGCCCGGAGAAGGTCGACCACTACGAGATCGGCGTGAAGACAACGCCGTCGCCCGGCATCACCCTTAACGGAGCCGCCTTCTGGACCGAGATCCGGGATTTTCAGTCGACCTTCTCGGACGCCGCGCGCTCGCTCACCTATCTCACCAATGCCGCCAAGGTACGCTCGCGCGGCGCTGAAATCGATCTTCAGGCGGATCCCTTCAAGGGCGCGTGGTTCTACGCTTCGGCGACCTATGCGGACACCGTCTACCTGTCCTATCGGAACGCGCCGTGCCCGTTTGGCATACCGGGGCTCAATGGCACGGCCACGTGCGATCTGAGCGGACAATCGCTGCCGAACGCACCACGCTGGGCGCTGGCGGCAGGCGGCGAAGTGGCGCGGCCACTGGCCGGCAAAGAGGTCTATGTGGGCGCGGATTGGTCGTACCGGTCCTCGTTCAATTCGGCCGCCGACAATTCGCCCTTCGGGACGATCAACGCCTATTCGCTCGTCAACGCCCGTGCCGGAATCCGGCTGCCGGGCGGCCAATGGGATTTATATGGTTGGGCACGCAACCTGCTGAACAAGGATTATTATACCCGTCTCGGCCTGGCGCCGTTCAACACCGGTCTGCTGGTCGCCAGCGTTGGCGAGCCGCGCACATACGGCGTCACAGGGCGATTCCGCTTCTGATGGCGGCGGCAGCTCCTTGGACGAGATTGTCGGGCTGGAGGCTTGCCGCCTTCTCGACACTGATGATCACAATCAGCGGCGCGGCCTTTCCGCTCACCGCTTATCTGCCTGCCTTCTACGCTCAATATCACGGTATCTCGCTCGGTACCGTTGGACTGGTGTTCGCCGTGGTGCGGATCGTGGATACGCTCTGGGATCCGCTCGTTGGCCATCTTTCCGACCGCAGCCGGAACCGTCTCGGGCGGCGACGCATCTGGATCATGATCGGGCTGCCGATCTACGTCGTTGCAACCTGGGCGACGTTCATGCCGCCTGCGAATCCCGGCCCCGTCTATCTCGCGGCTTGCCTGCTCCTGATCTATGGCAGCTGGACGATGCTCCAAATTCCCTATTATGCCTGGAGCGGCGAAATCTCCGGACAGTATCACGAGCGCACCCGCGTCCAGGCCTATCTGGGCGTCGCTGGTGCGGCTGGCCTGATGCTGGTCCTGTCGGTGCCGACCGTGCTCGATCAGCTCGGCTACGCCGCGCAGGACGCGAAAGTGGCGGCGATGGGTTGGTTCATCATCGCGACCGCGGTGATGGGTGGCACATTGACCCTGACGTCGTTCGGCGAAGCGCCACCACCGCCGCCCGGCAAGCCGCTCGGCTTCGTCAACGCCCTGCGCCTGCTCGCCGGGGAGCCTTTGCTGGTGCGCGTACTGCTCTCGGACTTCGCGGTGACGATCGGCCAGACCGCGCGCGGCACGCTGATGCTGTTCTTCTTCGCGCAATATATGAATCTCGGCGTCGCAGTCAGCCTGATGTTCACACTGCAATATACGTTCGGGATTATCGCTTCGCCAATCTGGCTGCGCATCGGCTACCGGCTCGGCAAGCATCGCGCGCTGGTGCTGGGCGAGGTGCTGCAGGCGCTGATCAATCTGTCGCTGATGCTGGTCACGCCGGGCGGCATCGTGCTGCTCGCGATCCTGACGATCGCGCAGGGGCTTACCCAGAGTTCGGGCAACCTCATGCTTCGCGCCATCGTCTCGGATGTCGCCGACAAGCAGCGGCTCGAGACCGGAACCGACCGGGCGGGCCTGCTCTTTTCCGTATTCGGTCTGTCCATGAAGGCGGGAAATGCCGTAGCGATCGGCTTCGTGCTGCCGCTTGTCGCTTGGCTCGGGTTCAAGGCCAGCGGCCCGAACGACGCGAATTCGCTGTTCGCCCTCAAATGCGTGTTCGCGCTGGTGCCATTCGCGGCGCACACGCTGTCTGCGCTCATCATGCTGCGGTTCCCGCTCGACGAGGCGCGTCACGCGCAAATCCGAGATGCGTTGGAAGCGTTGGGCGCCGAGCCGGAACCCCAGGTCATTATGCCAAAGGAGGTTGCCCCGTGACGATCAGTCTCAAGCACCGGTCGCCGCCGCGTCCTTTACCCTCCCGCACAGCGGGTTTGAACACCTCGATCCGCGATTGACAGGCAGTTTGCACTACTGAAAACGGATACCAGCTCATACGTCAGGCGGAGCAATGCGCGGGATGTGCCGGCGGAGCGACACGACGTTGGCCATATCCGGGCCGAGTCGTTAGAAACAATCATGCATCGGACCTCTCTTCGTCGTCTTGAGGTTTTCGTCGCGGCGGTGGAGGCAGGTAGCTTCCAGGCGGCGGCGGAGCGGCTTGGAATTTCTCAAGCATCCGTCAGCAAGCAGATCCGTGCTCTTGAAGAGCAGATGGGCAAGCAGCTGTTTACCCGCAAGCGTGGCTCCACGGGCAACCTGACCAGCGATGGCGGCATTACATTCGAACTCGCCAAGGAACTCATCGAGAAAGCCGAGCGCCTCGCCGGAGGCGTGCTTGGCGACACCCCGAAGCAAGGGCGCAGACGGATCGTACTTGCCAGCCATCCATTCCTTGGATGGGCGATCGCGCGACCGCTTGCCGGCTACACCGCGGATAATCCTGAGATATATTTGAGCGTCCGGGCGCTGAATTACGAGCAACTCGTCACTGCATACGCGCAACAGCGGATCGATGTCGGCATCTTTCTGGCGCCTTCGCACACGCCTGAACTGCCGTCATCGCATCTCTGGACCGAGCCGGTGGGCTTATATGCTTCCGCGGCCCACCCGCTGTCGAAATTGGACCGCGTGCGGTCCAGCGATTTGCTGAAATTCGGATTTATACCCGCCCACTCCGACCGGCTCTTTCAAGAATTGGTCGATAGATCGCTCGCGCAGATAGGCATTCAAGATTACCCGGTCGCGCTGGAGTCCGAGCACCCCGCACTGACGATCGAAGCCTTGCGCCTGGGGCTGGGCTATACCGGCAGCTTTCCTCGCGTCGTGGCCGGTGAAGGCATTGACGAGAGCGACGTCAGGCGCCTGCCGATCCAAGTGAGCGGCTTCGAAGTCCGCCTGTGTGTTCAGGATTCGCTGCGCCACGATCCCAAGATCCAGCGCCTGATCGATTTCATCACGCGCCAGTGTGCGCCGACGGACGATCCCGCGACGACGTGATCTGCCGCGGCAACGAGGTCCAGTTAGCCAAAAGGTTATAACCTCGAGGTCGGTTGGGACCTTGCTTGCGGCACCGATTTGGCATCTGAATTGCCTCAATGCGCGCGTTCAAGCGAGCTGGCTAAAAAATAGTCGAGAGGATGAGGCATGTTCCTGAAAAGCGCGTGGTACGTCGCCGGCTGGACCGACGAATTCGTAGCGGGGCAACTATACGCTCGCCGGATCATCGACGAGCCGCTTGTGATGATGCGGCGCGAGGATGGCACGCTCGTCGCGCTGGAGGATCGCTGCCCGCACCGCTGGGCGCCGTTGTCGCTCGGACGGATTGAGGACGATACGATCCGCTGCATGTACCATGGGGTGCGACTGGCGACGAATGGGCGCTGTATCGAGGTGCCTGGGCAGGCGAGCGCGCCGGGCTCGCTCAATGCTCGCAGCTATCCGGTGGTCGAGCGTTACCGCTGGGCCTGGATTTGGATGGGCGACCCGGACATGGCGGATACGTCGCTGATCCCCGATTGCAGCCTGCTCGATCGCGAGGACGTCTACTCGCATCGGGGCGAGCTGACCTATGCGGCGAATTACAATCTCATCAACGACAATCTGCTCGATCTGTCGCACGTCGCCTTCGTGCACGAGAAGACGATCGGACGTAGAGTCGAAGGAGACGACGAGCCCAACGTCGTGACCGGCGCCGGCGCCCAACCTCTGCCGCGCGGGGTAAGCAACAACAACTGGTCGATCGGACGCACCGCGATGCAGGCGCCGGACGCGCCGCTGACAGACCAGTGGATGTGGTTCTCTTACCTGGTGCCCGGTATCTTCATCAACCACTTCAGGACCTATCCTGCAGGCACTGCGGAGCGACTGAACTTCGCCGAGCCTTCCAAGGAACTGGAATGTGTCAGCGACACGTTCAGCATCCAGGCGGTCACGCCATTGTCCGAGCGATCGACGCGCTATATCTACTCGGGCGCGCACCGGAAAAGCGACATGAGCCCGGAGGCGGCTGGGTTCATATTCAAGATGGTCGACGAGGCGTTCCGGGAGGACACGGCCATGATCGAAGCCCAACAACGCATGATCGACTCCGCCCCGCCGGGTACGATGGGCTGGATACAAGCGGATCGAGGCCTGTCGCTGTTCCGCAAGGTTCTCGATCGGCTGAGCGCAGAGGAACGCGCGGCATTCGCTCTCAAGCAGGCCGTGCCGGCCTGACCCCGAAGTTCGAGATAAGGCGAATACATCATGTTCAAGGTCACGTTTCTCTATCCTCGACCCGACGATCCCGAGGCGTTCAAGAAGCAGTATATCGAGAAGCATGTGCCGTTGTGCCGGGCTATCCCCGACAGCGGTCGTTCCTCCTATGCGTTTGAGCCGCAAACTCCCTTCGGCCCGAGCGAGTGGTTCTGTATTTTCGAGGTCGAATGCGACTCTCGCGAGCAATGGGAGGCGTCGATGAAGTCGCCCGAGGCGCTGGCGGCACAGGCGGATGCGGGTACTCTGCCCGTGCAGCCCACGATCATTTTCTATGAGCCCGAGCGGCTGTAGGAAGGCAGTTCTTCAAACGCTCGGCTCAGGGCCTAGCCGTCCGTCAGCGATTTGCGCCAGAAGCGCATCGTGTGGTCGCTCTCCTGCGCGGCGCCGAGTTCCTTCCAGTGCATCGTCATGGTGAGGTGCGGGTCGGCGCGATAGCCGCGTCGCTCCCAGAACGGGGCGAGTTCGCGCGCGTCTCGCGGCCGGGCCGGATGGTCGCGTTCGCGTAGGACCGCCGCGAAGGTTGCGGCCGTCGCGCCGGCGCCGCGCGCCGCCGCCTCGCGCAAGTCGAAGAAGCGATGGCCGATGCCCAGCCCCCGAAACTGAGGCAGGAGCACGGACTCGCCGAAATAGAAGAAGGTCTCGGGATCGAGGCCGGCCGCAACGAAAGGGGCCGTCACGGCATCGGTCTGGCCCCCCATCGGCGAGGCGGTCGCCATGCCGACAGGAACGTCGCCCGAGCGCGCGACGATCAGCACCGCCGCCTCGTCGCGCAGGAACTCGCCGAGATAGCCGGCCTCATAGTCGAGGCTGCCGTCGTACAGATAGGGCCAGCTGCGGAACACCGTCATCCGCAGCGTCGCAAGCGCGCGAAGAGCGGCGCCATCCCGGCCGATGCGCTCGACCGTGATGGCGGCGTCGCTCGCCCCTTGCGTCATCCCCGCTTTACCTGATCCAGCCAGTCGGCGAGATTGTAATGATTGCTGACGCGGGTGATCCGCCCGGCGCAATGGGGATGCGCAGATCGGCAAGGCTGTCTGCAAAGACGGTTTGGCGAGACAAGCGGCTGGGCGTGACCGGATGCGCCGTGGCGCCGCGATCGATGACGATGATCCGCGACATGGTTGCCCCTTTCGCTTTTCGGAAGTCGCCTGTCAGGCCAGCCGGGCCGCGTGCCAGCGCAGATGATCGGCCATGAAGGTCGAGATGAAATAATAGCTGTGGTCGTAGCCGGGCTGAAGCCTGAGTGTCAGGTCGATGCCCGCCGCGGCACAGGCTTGCTCCAGCAGTTCGGGCCGCAGCTGTTCGGCGAGGAAGGGATCGGCGTCGCCCTGATCCACCAGCAGCGCCGACACGCGCGCGCCATCCTCGATCAAGGCGACCGCGTCATGCCTGCGCCAAAGTGCCCGGTCATCGCCCAGATAGCCCGCGAGCGCCTTCTGCCCCCAGGGCACCTGTCCCGGCGCGACGATCGGCGCGAAGGCGGACACGGACTTGAAACGATCGGAATGGGTCAGCCCGATGGTGAGCGCGCCATGACCCCCCATCGAGTGGCCGGTGATCCCCTGCCGCTCCATGTCGACGGGGAAATGCTCCGCCACCAGCGCCGGCAACTCCTGCGTCACATAGGACCACATGGCGTAGTGGTCGGCGTAGGGCGGCCGGGTCGCGTCGATATAGAAACCCGCCCCCAGCCCGAAGTCGTACGCGCCCTCCGGATCGTCCGGCACGCCTTCGCCCCGCGGGCTGGTGTCGGGCGCGACGAAGATCAGGCCGAGGTCGGCGCAGGCCTGTCGATATTCGCCCTTTTCGGTGACGTTGGCGTGGCTGCAGGTGAGGCCCGAGAGATACCAGACCACCGGCAGCCGCGCGCCCTCCTCGTGCGGCGGGACATAGACCGAGAAGGTCATGTCGGTTCCCGTCGCCGAGGAAGCGTGGCGATAGACGCCCTGCGCGCCGCCGAAAGCCTTGTTCGCGCTGATCTGCTCCATCAGTAGAGCACGACCGATCGGATGCTTTCGCCTGCGTGCATCAGGTCGAAGCCCTTGTTGATCTCCTCCAGCGTCAGGACGTGAGTGATCATCGGGTCGATCTCGATCTTGCCGTTCATATACCAGTCGACGATCTTGGGAACATCCGTGCGTCCCTTGGCGCCACCGAAGGCCGTGCCCTTCCAGACCCGCCCGGTGACGAGCTGGAACGGGCGGGTGCCGATCTCCTTGCCGGCCTCGGCCACACCGATGATGATGCTCTCACCCCAGCCGCGATGGCAGCATTCGAGCGCGGTGCGCATGACTTCGGTATTGCCGGTCGCATCGAAGCTGTAGTCCGCGCCGCCATCGGTGATTTCTAGGATCTTCGCCACGGTCTCCTCGCGCGAAAGACCCTTGCTGTTGATGAAGTGGGTCATGCCGAAGCGCCGGCCCCATTCCTCGCGGTCGGGATTGATGTCGATGCCGATGATCTTGTCGGCGCCGACCATCTTCGCGCCCTGGATGACGTTGAGCCCGATGCCGCCCAGGCCGAATACGACGACATTCTCGCCCACCTGAACCTTGGCGGTGTTGACCACCGCGCCGACGCCCGTGGTCACGCCGCAACCGACATAGCAGCTGGACTGGAACGGCGCGTCCTCGCGGATCTTCGCCACCGCAATTTCCGGCAGCACGGTGAAATTGGAGAAGGTCGAGCAGCCCATGTAATGGAAGATCGGCTGCCCCTTGTAGCTGAAGCGCGTACTGCCGTCCGGCATCAGCCCCTTGCCCTGCGTCGCGCGGATCGCGGTGCACAAGTTGGTCTTGCCCGAAAGGCAGCTTTTGCACTGGCGACATTCGGGCGTGTAGAGCGGGATGACGTGGTCGCCCGGCTTCACCGAGGTCACGCCTGCGCCGACTTCACGCACGATGCCGGCGCCCTCGTGACCCAGGATCGAGGGGAAGATGCCCTCGGAATCGAAGCCATCGAGCGTATAGGCGTCGGTATGGCAGATGCCCGTCGCCATGATCTCGATCAGAACCTCGCCGGGTTTGGGTCCTTCCAGGTCGAGTTCGACGATCTCCAAGGGCTTCTTGGCTTCAAAGGCGACGGCTGCGCGCGTTTTCATGTCGTCTCCAGATTCTGGGCCGGCCGGGCGAGACGCCTCGACGGCAGGCGTTGATAAACATATCGCTTCCCTGCGATAATCCGCTTTCTACGAAAATCATCTTTTCATATCTGGGATAATCATGTCGCGGTGGGATGGGATAGACGAGTTTCTGAGTGTCGCCACGAGCGGCTCCTTCACCGCCGGCGCACGCGCGCTCGGCATGTCCACGACGCATGTCAGCCGCGCCATCATGGCGCTGGAACGGCGGGTCGAGGCGCAGCTGTTCCATCGCACCACCCGTGCCGTCCGGCTGACCGATACGGGCCAGGCCTTCTTCGAGCGGTGCGAGAGGATCGCGCAGGAGCGCGACGAGGCGATCGCGTTGATCTGCGCGCACAACGAACCGCAGGGCGAATTGCGGGTGACGTGCTCGACGACGATGGGCGAACGGTTCGTCGCGCCGATCCTGCGCCGCTTCGCGGGCCAGCACCCACGTCTTTCGGTGTCGATCGAGCTGTCCAACCGGGTCGTCGATCTGGTGGGCGAGGGCTATGATCTGGCGATCCGTACAGGAGTGGTCGCCGATCCCCGCCTGATCGCCAAGCGGGTCGCTTCCCGCACCCTCTACACCTGCGCCGCGCCCAGCTATCTGAACGGCGTCCGCCGCCCCGACCGAGTCGAGGATTTGGCCGACCATGCTTGTATCGTCGGCACGGCGGCGACCTGGCACTTCAGGCATGGCGACCGGGAGATCGTCCACCGGCCCAAGGGGCGGTTTCGCTGCAATAGCGGCCATGCGGTGATCGAGGCGTGCGTCTCGGGGTTCGGGATCTGCCAGCTGCCGGACTTCTACATTTTGCCTTACCTGAAGCATGGCATGGTGGAACTGCTGCTGGAGAATGCGCAGCCCGACGACGAGCCGATCTGGGCCGTCTATCCGCAGCGCCGCCATCTGCTGCCCAAGGTGGCGCAAGCGGTCGAGCTGTTGCAGCGCGAACTGGGACGGGCGATGAACCGACCCAGTACGCAGCCGCGATAGAGGGATCAAGCTGGGTCGAGCTGACGTGCCAAGGATTCGAGGCTAGTCAGCCCAGTAAAGCGCGGTCGGATTGGCCACGAGAAGGCGATGCTGGAGCGCGGCGGTGGGGGCGATCTGCGGGATCATGTCCACCAGATGTCCGTCGTCCGGAATTTCGGTTTCCATGTTCGGGTGCGGCCAATCCGTTCCCCAGAGGCAGCGATCCGGATAGTCGCCGACGAGCGGTGCGACCGAGCGCGCGAAATCGGCCCAAGGAAACCCTTCGCCGCCTTCCTTGCTCGCATCCAGGCGGTCGGGACAGGTCGCCTTGAACCAAATGTCTGGCCGGGAGTCGAGCAGGCGCCGGAACGCCTTCATATCGGGGCCGTCCGGGCCCTGGTGGACATCCGGCCGGCCCATATGGTCGACCACCAGCGGCACCGGGATCGCGTCGATGAACGGGCGCAGTTCATCGAGGATGTCCGCCTCGAAATAGATGACCACGTGCCATCCTGCCGGGAGACGGCGTGCCACCTCAAGGAACTTGTCCTTGGGCGCATCATCGACAAGGCGCTTGAGGAAATTGAAACGCACGCCGCGGATACCGCCGTCATGCAGCCGCCACAGCTCGGCTTCCGATATGTCCGGATCGACGACGGCAACGCCGCGGGCGAGGGGAATGCCATCGTGATCTTTCGAGCGCGCGATCGCGTCGAGCATGGCGGAATTGTCGGTGCCATGACAACTCGCCTGGACAATAACGTTGCGCGAAAAACCGAGATGATCGCGCAAGGCGAACAGCATTTTGGGCCCGGCATCTTCGGGCAGATACTTTGCCTTGGCGCTGAAGGGGAAACGCGCCATCGGGCCGAAGACATGGCAGTGGGCATCGATCGCGCCAGGCGGAGGAACGAAGTTCGGTTTCGAGGGACTTGCGTGCCATGAAACGATGCGGTTGGTCATGTTGTTCATCCGACTGTACGGTGCTCGAAGAAGCGATGCCCTTGGACGGGAAGTGCGGTCAGCCGGGCGTTGGCTCTGCTAGCTGAACACAAGGCCGTCCATCAGCTTGCGGGCCGTGCGGAGCAGGGCGGCTGATACGACCTCTCCTGCCTCGTCGGTCTCCAGTACGCAGCTCATCTCGCCGGTGGGATGCTCGACCGACAAGGTCTTGCGCGCGCCCTCCGGTACGATCGCCACCTCTGCGGCCGGAGACTCCGCGATCAGGCAGGCCGTGGCGACTGAAACCGCGCCGAGGACGCCGATGGTGGCATGAGCCCTGTGCGGAATGAAGCTGCGCACGCAGACTGCTCCGCCATGCTGTGGGGGAGCGACCAGCATCATCTTGGGCACGGACTTATCGCGCACGTCGCCCAGGTTCATCCGCTCGCCGACAGCGAGGCGGATCGCTTCGACTTTCGCTTTCAACTCGGAGTTAGCGTCGAGTTGGTCCCGGTCCTCGTATCCTGTAATACCCAGGTCGGCCGCCTTCATCACGACGCAGGGCATGCCGTTGTCGATCAGCGTGACGGGAACGCCGTTCACCACCTCTACCGGGAGACCGGTCGGCAACAAGGCGCCGCACGACGACCCCGCAGTGTCACGAAACTCGATCGGGATCGGGGCATGCGTTCCGGGGACGCCGTCGATCGCGGCGTTCCCGTTGTATGTGACCACCTTTCCGGGGGTCTGCACCGTCGCGATTGCGACTTGCCCGGTGTTCTCCATGAAGATGGCGACGCGGGTTTCACCATCCTGCGCGGAGACAAGTCCGCGCTCGATCGCGAACGGGCCGACGCCCGCGAGGATGTTGCCGCAATTCTGTGCGTCGGTCACGATCGCCTGATCGACGAAGACCTGAAGAAACAGGTAATCGACGTCGATGCCCGGACGCGTGGACCTGCATACCACCGCGACCTTGCTGGTCAGCGGATCGGCGCCGCCCATGCCGTCGATCTGCCGCGGGTCGGGGCTGCCCATGACGGCGAGCAGAAACGCATCACGCTGCGCGATGTCCGCGGGGAGGTCGTCCTTCAGGAAGTAGCCGCCCTTGGACGTTCCACCGCGCATCCACATGCAGGGGACGCCCGCCGTCATGACCCAAGCTCGCGATTGCGCGCCCGATTACACATACTTCAGACCTTTATGCTCAAGCCGCTCGCGCATCTTGTAAATATCCAGCCCAAGCACTCCGGCGGCGAGCTTGGCGCGCTTCTCGGCCTCGTTGGCCTCGCGGGCCCGTGATGCAACGAGCACGTCCTCGGCCTTCTCGCGAGGGATCACGCAGACGCCGTCGTCGTCGGCGACGATTACGTCGCCGGGGTTGATCAGCGCGTTGGCGCACACGACCGGCACGTTCACCGAGCCCAGCGTGTTCTTTACCGTGCCCTGCGCGAAGATCGCTTTCGACCAGACCGGAAATTTCATCTCGGTCAGATCTCTGATATCGCGCACTCCGGCGTCGATCACGAGGCCGCGGCAACCGCGTGCCTGGGCGCTCGTGGCAAGCAGGTCGCCGAAGTAGCCGTCCTCGCAAGGGCTGGTCGGGGCAAGAACCAGGATGTCCCCGGCCTGGAGCTGTTCGATCGCGACATGGACCATCCAGTTGTCGCCCGGGGGTGAACTGATCGTCACGGCGCTGCCGGCGATGCGCGCACCGGTGTAGATTGGTCGCATATAGCTCGCGAGCAGCCCCGTACGGCCTTGCGCCTCGTGAACGGTGGCGACCCCACAGGCGGCGAGGCCATCTATCACGTCCAAACCGACCCGCGCGATGCTTTGCACGACGATACCGCTCATGGGCCTGGCTCCCGTTGATAGAGTCTTAGAACAGCGCGCTATGTGAAGACATGCGATCGCACGGGGAATACCGAAGGTTGGCCAGGCGATTAGTTTTCGCTAAACCTGCTGCAATGCTGCTCTGGGATTTGAACCTGCGCCACCTCCGGGGCGTCGTGAAGATCGCCGAACTCGGCAGGATGAGCGCCGCCGCACAAGCCGTGAACCTGACCCAACCCGCGATGACGCAGGCTCTTGCGAGGATCGAGGCGATGCTCGAGGCGCCGCTGTTCGATCGCCGCCAGGACGGCATGGTTCCGACCGAGGCCGGGCTCCTGTTATTGCCGCGCTTCCGCGCCGCGCTGGAATATGTCGCCAGCCCGCACGTCACGATGTCGCGGATGCGTGCCATGCTCGCCCTGGCCGATACGGGCAGCTACACCGGCGCCGCAGTTCTCACCGGCCTGTCTTTGCCCTCACTTCATCGCGCGGTCAGCGACTTGTCACTGTCGCTGCGGCGCAAGCTTGTCGATCGTCGCGGCAGGATTGTCGTCATGACCGAAGCCGGGGCAGCGCTGGCCCGGTCGTTTCGTCTCGCGCGCGTTGAAATCGAGGCTGGATTGGCCGAGCTCGACGCGTTGAAGGGATACGAGACGCGGCGGATCGTTGTCGCCGCCATGCCCCTTTCGCGAGCCAAAGTCATCCCAGCCGCCGTAGCCAGGTTTTTGCGGCGCCGTCCGTTAGTGCAGATCTCGATCATCGAAGGCTCGCGCGCGGAATTGCTCGAGCCCCTGCGCAACGGAGCGGTCGACCTGATCGTCGGCGCGCTGCGCGACCCGTTGATCGAGCCCGATCTCGTGCAGGAACCGCTGTTCCGCGATCGGCCGGCGGTCATCGCGCGCAAGGGGCACCCGCTCGAAGGAGCGACGCCAACGCTGGAGCGGCTTGCGGAGCACCCGTGGGTGATAGCGGCGCCCGGCGCTCCGCTGCGCGAGAGCTGGCGCAGGATGTTCGAGGACGCCGGACTGGCCGTGCCGCAGGTGCCGATCGAATCCGGTTCGGTCATGGCGATCCGGCAGTTGCTGATCGAAAGCGATCTTTTGACCATGCTCTCGCCGGACCAGGTCGCGGTCGAACTGGAAGCGGGATGGCTCGTCGCGCTCGGAAATGCGCCCTTGGCGCAAGAGCGCACGGTCGGCGTGACGAGCCGGGCATCGTGGCGTCCGACCACCATCCAGGCCGAATTCCTCGAAGATCTGCGGGCTGTGTCCGCTTGCGGAATCGAGTGACGGGGCGATGCCATGGCGAGGTCGATGTACCGTAGGGACGAAGCGGTCCTGACGAACAATCGAGATCAGGCTTAGCCTGAGCTTATCGCGAAGTGGCCTTTTCGATTTGAGCTTCGCACGCTGGGGGACCACCCCATGCGCCATGCAGCATACACATGCCCTCGTCGGATATGGAGAGGCAGGATCGACCTTTGCTGCGGCCGCCCGATGGCGTGAAGGGGTGACGGTTTGGGACCGCGTTCCCGAGAGGCGTGAGGCGGCAGCGTCGGCAGGTCTGTGCACCGCACCGTCTCCTGCGCAGGTCCTTTCAGGAACGCCGCTGGTGCTTTGCCTGGTCACAGCCGATCAGTCGCTCCGCGCGGCGCAGGACTATGCCTCGCTGCTCACGCCCGGTGCCCTGTGGTGCGACATGAACTCGGTCGCGCCCGAAACCAAGCGCGCTGCGGCCACTGCGATCACGGCTGCGGGCGGGTGCTATATCGATGTTGCGGTTCTGGCACCCGTCGAGCCTTCGCGCCTGGCGGTTCCGCTCCTGATTTCCGGCGATGCCGCGGACGAGGCGCTGGCGATGTTGCGCAGCATCGGATTTCGAGACTTGCGTGCGATCGGCCGGGAAGTTGGGCGCGCGAGTGCGATCAAGATGATCCGCTCCGTCATGATCAAGGGGGTCGAGGCACTCACCGACGAGATGATGGCCGCCGCGCAGCGCGCAGACGTCACCGAAGAGGTGCTGGCCTCGCTCGACGCCAGCGAAAAGCTGAAGCCCTGGGTCGAGCGGGCCGCCTACAATCTGGAGCGCATGACAACGCACGGGCTGCGGCGCGCTGCGGAAATGGAAGAAGTGGCAAAGACGCTGACGGCGCTGGATGTCGCGCCGGTGATGACGAACGGCACTGTGCTGCGCCAACGCGCCGCAGCGGGCAGGGGGCAATAGCAAGAGACATGATCATCGATTGTCACGGCCACTACACGGTTCTCCCTGCGGCTCACGACGCGTGGCGCGAGCAGCAGAAGGCTGCCTTCAAGGCAGGCGAGGCCGCGCCTGAGTATCCGAAGATTACCGATGCCGAGATCCGCGAGACGATCGAGGCCAACCAGTTGCGCCTGATCAAGGAGCGCGGCGCCGATCTCACGGTGTTTTCGCCCCGTGCAAGCGCGATGGCGCCGCACCTCGGCGACCAGACCGTTGCTGTGAAGTGGGCGCAAGTGTGCAACGACCTGATCGCGCGGGTGGTCGACTTGTTTCCCGAAACGTTCGTGGGTGTTTGCATGCTGCCGCAATCGCCTGAAGCCAGCATGGCAAGCTCCGTCGCCGAACTGCGGCGCTGTGTCGAAATGGGCTTTATCGGCTGCAATCTGAACCCCGATCCAGGCGGCGGCCATTTCCGGCATCCACCGTTGACCGATGCCTACTGGTTTCCCTTTTACGAAGCGATGTGCGAGCTGGACGTTCCGGCGATGATCCATGTCTCGGGCTCGTGCAATCCGGCGATGCACGCGACCGGTGGCTATTACATCGCCGCCGATACGATCGCCTTCATGCAACTGCTTGAGGGAGACCTGTTCAGCCGCTTTCCCACGCTGCGCTTCATCATCCCGCATGGCGGGGGCGCGGTCCCCTATCACTGGGGGCGGTATCGGGGGCTGGCCGACATGCTGAAGAAGCCGGACCTGCAGACCCATCTGATGAACAACGTGTTCTTCGATACATGCGTATACCATCAGCCCGGTGTCGATCTGCTGGCGGATGTGATCGACACGAATAACATCCTGTTCGGCAGCGAGATGATCGGCGCTGTGCGTGGGATCGATCCGACGACCGGGCACTATTTCGACGACACCAAGCGCTATGTCGACGCTCTGGATATCTCCGAGGCAGAGCGGCACGCGATCTTCGAGGGAAATGCGCGCAGGGTTTTCCCGCGGCTCGATCAGCAGCTTAAAGCGCGAGGGCTCTAGACATGGCGGCGGAACCGACCTGGATTGAAAATGCCTGGTACGTTGCGGGCTGGGATGCAGAGATCGACTCCGCGCCGCTGGCACGCACGATCTGTGGCGTGCCCATGGTGTTTTATCGCCGGCTCGATCGATCGGTGGTGGCCATGCGCGATGCTTGCCCCCATCGGCTCCTGCCGCTGTCGATGGGGCTGCGTGAAGGCGACTCAATCCGCTGCAAGTACCACGGGCTCAAGATCGGGCCCGACGGAGTCGCCGAGGAGATGCCGCTCAAATCCGAGGCGGTGAACCGCAGGATTTGCGTCGACACCTATGCGGTGGCGGAAAAGCACCGTTTCGTGTGGGTGTGGATCGGCGACAAGGCGAAGGCTGACCCTGCGCAGATCCCGGACCTGTGGCCATGTTCCGCCGAAGGGTGGGTGTTCGACGGGGGTTATTATCATGTCGCTTGCGACTATCGACTGATGCTCGACAACCTCATGGACCTGACCCACGAAACCCATGTCCACGCAGGCTCGATCGGCCAGCCGGAGATCCTGGAGGCCCCGATCTCTACCCGCGTCGACGGGGAAGAGGTGGTCGTCGAACGTTGGATGCCGGGAATCGAGGCGCCGCCCTTCTGGAAGGAAGCGCTCAAGCGCGATGGGCCGGTCGATCGCTGGCAGATATGCCACTTCCTCCTCCCGAGCGCGGTGATGATCGACGTGGGAGTGGCACCGTCCGGAGCCGGTGCGACCTTGGCGCAACATGACCAGGGTGTGCGCGGCATGGTCGTCGACTTCATGACGCCCGAAAGCGCCGATACCCACCATTATTTCTGGGGCATGGCGCGGAACTTCGATGTTGGCGACGCGGGCTTCACCGCTCGCTTCAAGGCCCAGCAGGGTGGCGTCTTCGCACAAGACAAGGTGGTGTTGGAAGCGCAGCAGCAGGCCATCAAGGCCAATCCCGAGCTCAAGCTCTCTGCCTACCGGATCGATGAGGGCGGCGTACGCTCGCGCCAGTTGATCTCCCGGGCGATCAAGGCCGCGCAGGCCGGCTTCGAACAGGAACTGGCGTGATCACCTATGGGCGCGCCCCCACGGCATCGGCGAGCCGCTATATCCAGCAGTTGGTCAAGCACTGGGGCCACAAGTTCGCGACCAGCTTCGCGGATGGTCGGGGCGAAGTGCCATTCAGCGCGGAGACGCACGCCGTGTTCGAGGCCAAGGACGATGGCATCGCGATCACCTTGGTGACAGTCGACCTGGAGAGAGCCGAACGAATGCAGCAGGTGATTGCCGACCATCTCGACCGGTTCGCCTTCCGGGAAGGTGGGCTGGCATTCGAATGGAGCGCGGCATGAGCGACAAGGCCGACATCCAGGAATATCTGGCGGCGTTCGACGACATCCCCGGAACGCGGATCTACACGGCGAAGCGCGCCAGGCAGGGCTACCACCTCAACCAGTTCGCAATGAGCCTGATGAAAGCGGAAAACCGGGAAGCGTGGAAGGCCGACGAGAAGGCCTATCTCGAACGCTGGCCAATGAGCGAGGCGCAGAAGCAGGCCGTGCTCGCGCGTGATTACAATCGTCTCCTGGACCTTGGCGGCAACATCTATTTTCTCGCCAAGGTGTTCTCCACCGACGGCCTGAGCTTCGTTCAGGCGGTCAGCACCATGACCGGCATGAGCGTCGAGGAATATCAGGCGATGATGAACGCGGGCGGCCGTTCGCCCAAGGGCGTGCGCTCGATCAAGGATGCCTGCTGACATGGCCCGTATCAGCGCCGGCGTGGCGACGAGCCATGTTCCACTCCTTGGCGTCGCCGTGGATCAGGGCAAGACCCGGGATGCATACTTCGGCCCGATCTTCGCCGGCTATGACTGGACCAAACGCTGGGAGGCCGAGCAGAAGCCGGATGTCATCGTGCTGGTCTACAACGACCATGCCTCCGCATTCGACGCCAATATCATCCCGACTTTCGCGATCGGCACCGGCGAGCATTTCAAGCCTGCGGACGAAGGCTGGGGCCCTCGCGCCGTGCCCGACGTGTCGGGGCATCCGGATCTTGCCTGGCACATCGCCCAAAGCCTCATACTCGATGACTTCGATATGACCATCATCAACCAGATGGATGTCGATCATGGGCTCACCGTTCCGCTTTCCATGATGTTCGGCACGCCGGCTGCCTGGCCGGCGAAGGTCATCCCGCTCGCCGTGAACGTCGTTACCTATCCCGTTCCTTCCGGCAACCGCTGCTGGATGCTGGGCGAGGCGATCCGACGCGCGGTCGAAAGCTTCCCGGAGGATCTCAATGTCCAGATCTGGGGGACTGGCGGCATGAGCCACCAACTTCAGGGACAGCGCGCCGGCCTCATCAACGCGGAGTGGGACAACCGGTTCATGGATAGCCTCATCGGCGACAGTGACGCTGCCCGCCGGATCCCGCACATCGAATATCTGCGCGAGACCGGATCAGAGGGGATCGAGATGGTGATGTGGCTGATCATGCGCGGAGCCCTCGGGCAGCGAACCCGACTCCTCCATCGCCATTATCACGTTCCATGCAGCAATACGGCGATCGGACACCTTGTGCTCGAGCCAGACTGATAAATCTCCGCCCCGCCGGGCCGAGAATTCGGGGCAGCGGGCTTTTCGCAGACATTCTTGAAGTGAGGATTGAACGGTTATGCGTATCGCTCTGGTTGGCGCCGGTGCCTTCGGCGAGAAGCACCTCGACGCGCTGAAGGTCATCGATGGAGTAGAGGTCGCCGTCGTCGTCAGCGCATCGCACGAGGAAGCGACGAAGCTGGCGTCAAAGCACGGTATCGAAGATGTCAGCGACAGCTACGAAGACGTGCTCAAGCGCGATGACGTCGATGCCGTGATCCTCACGACTCCCACGCCGTTGCATGGACGCCAGGCGATCCAGGCGATGGATGCCGGCAAGCACGTCGAGGTGGAAATACCCGTCGCGGACTCGTGGGAGGAAGCCCAGGCGGTCCTGGCCAAGCAGCGGGAGACCGGGCTCGTCTGCATGGTCGGTCATACAAGGCGCTTCAATCCCAGCCACCAGTGGGTAAAGAAGAAGATCGATGCCGGCGAATTCACGATCCAGGCGATGGACATCGAGACGTTCTTCTTCCGCCGCAAGAACATCAACGCCAAGGGTGAGCCGCGCAGCTGGACCGATCACCTGCTTTGGCACCATTCCGCGCATTCGATCGACATCTTCCAGTATATGACCGGCGCGAAAGTGGTGAAGGCGAACATCCTGCAAGGTCCCCGGCACCCAGAACTCGGCATCGCGATGGACCAGTCGATCCAGCTCAAGACCGACAGGGGCCAGATCCTGACCTTGGCGCTGTCGTTCAACAATGACGGGCCGCTCGGCACCTTCTTCCGCTATATCGGCGACACCGGGACTTACATTGCGCGCTACGACGACCTCGTGAACGGCAAGGAAGAGCCGATCGACGTGTCACAGGTCGATATCAGCATGAATGGTATCGAATTGCAGGACCGCGAGTTCATCGCCGCCATCCGGGAGGGACGCGAGCCCATTGGCTCGGTCGCAAGTGTGATCGAATGTTATCGCGTCATCGGCGAACTCGCCGCCAGCCTCGAGGAGCAGGACGGCTGGTCCTGAAAAGTGTGTGGCCGGGTACAAGGAAGAATTGAAAAGGATCGCGGATTACATCGCCGCAGGGGACATCTATTAGGCCAACTTCACGTTAGAAGAAGTCGTGGACGTTCCATCGGAAGCCCTCGCCGAGCTGTATTGGCAACTTCGACCCAGGCAGCGGGCAGGCTGGGGCGCTCTGATCGAAACCGGCTGCCAGTCGATCGCAAGCTTGTCGCCCGAGAACTTCTTCACCTTAGATCATGGCAGGATTTGCGTTAAGCCGATTAAAGGCACGGCCGCGCGGCAGAGGGAGCCTACAGCTGACATGGCGGCTGCCCGGAACCTCGCCGCCAACCCGAAGGATCGGGCGGAAAACCTGATGATCGTCGATCTGTTGCGGAACGATCTGTCGCAGGTGTCGACACCGGGAAGCGTGAAGGTAACCTCGCTGTTCGACGTGGAAACCTACCCCACAGTCCATCAGATGACGTCCACCATCACGTCGTGCCTCGCCGCCGATTGCGACGCGGTCACGTTGTTGACGGCGATGTTTCCATGCGGATCGGTGACCGGTGCCCCGAAAATCCGGGCCATGGAGATCATTTCCGAAACCGAACGAAGGTCGCGCGGGGTCTACACAGGGTCGATCGGATATCTGGCGCCGGACGGCTCCTCAGCCTTCAACGTCGCCATCCGCACCATCGAGACCAGCCATGGCCGCCCACCTCATATCGGACTTGGCTCGGCTATCCTCGCGGACTCTGTCGCGGAGGAGGAATTCGCCGAGTGCTTGGCGAAAGCGCGCTTCCTCACGGATGCGAGGAGCCTTTGTGCGGGCCGCCCGAGGCAGCAGGACCCTTTGGCGGTGCGGCCCGGATAAAGTCATGGCAGCGTAAAGGTTTGCTCCGCCAATCGGAGAGCATCACGCACCTCTGGGAAGCGGAGCGCCGTTCGCCGCGTCATCCGCCGAATTTCCAACGGCGGCATCGGAGTCTCGCAGCGGACGATCGAGAGGCCGGTCGCTTGCTTTCCTTCGCCCTGGATACTTTCAAACATGCAGGTAAAGCCCAAGTTGCGATGGAGGCTGCTGAGTATCAGCCCGAACTCCGATGTCTCGACGACATGATGCGAATGGATCACGCCGTGGCGACTTAGCGCTTCGTCGACCATGTTCCGCAGCGGCTTTTCGGGAGCCAGGCCAATGATCGGCGTGGCGTTCAACTGCGCGGCCGTGACTGCGTTCTCGGCAGCCAATGGGTGGCTGTCGCCGACATAGATCGCCAGTGGCTCGTGACCGACCACCTGGCCGAGACTGTAAGCGCCTTCGACAGCGTAGAAATAGGCCGCGTCCAGCTGGCCTGCGACCACGCGGCGATACAACTCCTCGGGCGCTCCGTCGTCACTGATGAAACTCAGCTGACGGTCGTGAACCGCGTCGAACGCCGTCACCGCGCCGGCCAGGTTGCGCATCATGAAGCCGTGCATCGCGACCCGGATCGGGCCCTGGCGCGCGCTGTCGCCGACCACGAAGCTGGTGAAATCCTGAACATGGGCCAACAACTCATGAACAGAGTCGAACGCCCGTGCGCCGGCGGCCGTGGGCGTCACCGCACCGCCCGGGGAGCGCACGAACAGCTCTATGCCCAGCTGCATTTCAAGCGCGCGCATGTGCTCGCTGACCGATACTGGAGATATATTCAGCTTCTGACCACATCGCCGGAAGCTGCCATGCTCGATAACGGCCGCGAGAATTTCGAGCTGGCGCACGGTGATCATAATTTCCGCAACCTAGTATTCGGAATTTCCTTACACCCATTAGCCCCGAGCCGTATTCCCGACAATGCCGGCATGCGACTATCCCCATGTTGCTGAAGAGACGGGTTCGCCGTTCGCAGCAAATGGGAGACTGAGGTGCATTGTTGGCCCGTTCACTTGGATGCAGACCGCTAAGACGATGAGTCGTCCCGACGTCATCGTAATCGGAGCTGGTAGCGCCGGTTGTGCGCTGGCAGGCCGATTGGCCGCATCGGGCGAGCGACGCGTGTTGCTGCTCGAAGCGGGCGGTGGCAACCGTCACCCGCTGATCACGGCTCCCGTCGCTTGGCCGATGGCCTCGATCGATCCGCGTTTCGGCTGGGGGTATCAGGGCGAAACCGAGCAGCAGCTGGGCGGGCGCGGTCTGGACATGCCGCGCGGGCGACTGATGGGCGGCACCGCTTCGATCAACGGCATGATGTATTCTCGCGGCCAGCGCGAAGACTATGACGGCTGGCACGCGCAGGGTCTCGATGGCTGGAGCTACGCCGACGTCCTGCCCTATTTTCGCCGCAGCGAGGCGAATTGGCGCGGCTCGTCACAATGGCATGGCGGCGAGGGCCCGGTGGCCGTCACATCCAACCGCCGCGTTCCTCAAGTCTATGACGGCCTGCTTGCCGCCGCACGCGAGCTAGGCTTCGACGAGAACGAGGACTTCAACGGTGCCAATCAAGCCGGCTTCGGCATCCCGGATTTCACCGTGCGTCGTACTCGCCGCGAAAGTTCGGCGACCGGCTATCTGGAACTGCCGCAAGTCGACCGCCAGCTCGTGATCCGCCGCCAGGTCCACGTCTCGCGCATCATCGTGGACCATGGCAGGGCAACCGGCGTCGAACTGTTGCAGCCTCAGGGCCGCGAAGTCTTGCAGGCGGCCGAGATCGTGCTTGCAGCGGGAACATTCAATTCACCCCACCTCTTGCTGCTGTCCGGAATCGGCGCGGCTGCCGCGCTGCATCGCCATGGTCTCGCCGTCGTCGCCGATCTGCCTGCGGTCGGACGCAACCTGCAGGATCATCCGATGCTGCAGATGGCCTATGCGGCATCCACGTCACTCGGGTTCGAGGAAGGGTTGCGGCTCGATCGGCTCGCGGGCTCGGCATTGGCTTGGCTGCTGCGCATCGGCGGACTGCTGGATGCGGCGCCGCTCGGCATTCAGGGTTTTGTCAACCGCAGCGATTCCAGCGCGCGTCCGGATACGCAGTTTCAGGTCTCAACCGGGTCGCCGATGAGCCGGCCGTGGCTGCCGGGATGGCGCAAGCCTTCACCGGACACGATCGGAGTAGGCATCCTGCAGCTTGACCCGCGCGGTCGCGGCGTCGTCGAACTGAAATCCAGCGATCCGCGACAGCTCCCGGCAGTGCGGTCCAACTTCCTGATGGATCCCTACGACCGTCAAGCGGCGCGTGAGATGTTCGCGTTCGTCAGGCGCTTTTTCGCCACCGCCGCCATGCAGAAGCTGGCGGGCCCCGAATTGATGCCTGGCCCGGCCACCGTAGACGATGCGGAGATCGACCGCTTCATCGCAAGCTCGCTGGTGTCGGGAGCGCATCCGGTCGGGACCTGCGCGATGGGTAGCGATCCTTCCTCCAGCGTGGTCGATAGCGCGCTGCGTGTGCATGGCATCGAAAACCTGCGGATCGTCGATGCCTCGGTGATGCCGACCATCGTACGGGGCAACACCAGCGCACCTGCCATGATGATCGGCGAGAAGGCCGCCGATCTGATGCTCGGGCGAAAGCTGCCCCGCGCCGACCTGCCGGCGGCACGGCAAGGCACAGACATACATTCGCATCTGGAGACGTTTTCGTGACCACCCGCATCGACATAGCCCATCCCGACAAGGTGTTCATCGGCGGCGCATGGGTGTCTGCCACCGGCGGCACGATCGACGTCGTCTCCGCGCACAGTGAAGCGGTTATCGCGCGCATCGCCGAGGCAGGCGAGGAAGACGTGGACCGGGCGGCGCTGGCCGCGCGCAAGGCGTTCGACGAGGGCCCCTGGCCCCGCCTGAGCCCGCAGGTGCGCGCCGAATACCTTCGGCGTCTGTCCAAGGCTCTCGAGCCGCGCATGCCGGAGATCGCGCGCGCATGGGTCGATCAGATCGGCGCCCTTGCTTCTGCCGCACCGTTCGTCACGGGCGGTGGCAAGTTCTGGTTCGATTATTATGCCGGCCTTGGCGACGAGTTCGACTGGGTCCGCGAAACCACGCGGATCGACGGCAGCGGCAAGGCCATGGTGGTGCGCGAGCCGGCCGGCGTCGTCGCGGCGATCGCGCCCTGGAACAATCCGTTCGGTATCCTTGCCGGCAAGGTCGCCCCTGCGCTCATGGCCGGCTGCACGGTCGTCATGAAGCCGGCGCCCGAGACGCCGCTCGAAGCGTATATCCTGGCTGAGGCCGCGGAAGCGGCTGGACTACCCCCGGGCGTCGTGAACCTGGTTTGCGCCGATCGCGCGGCATCCGATCGGCTGGTACGGCACCCGGCGATCGACAAGGTGAGTTTCACCGGCAGCGTGGCGGCCGGTCGCACCATCGGCATGGCCTGCGCGGAGCGCTTTGCGCGCTGCACGCTGGAGCTCGGCGGCAAGTCCGCAGCGATCGTGCTTGAGGATGCGGACATTGCTCTTGCCGCCGCCACGCTGGCCCAGGTCATCACGCTTTCAGCCGGGCAGGTCTGCGCCACGTTAAGCCGTGTCGTGGCGGTGCGCAGCGTCCATGAGGCGCTGACGGAAGCGCTGGCCGCTGAGCTTGCCAAGGTAACGGTCGGCCACCCCGACGACCCAACGGCGCAGATGGGGCCGCTGGCAATGCGACGCCAGCGCGACCGCGTCGAACAGTTCGTCAGCGAGGCCCAGACCGAGGGGGCGACACTGGCGCTTGGCGGCGGCCGCACCAAGGGCATGGATGCCGGCTGGTACTTCGATCCGACGCTGTTCGTCAGGGTCGACCCGTCGATGCGGATCGCTCGTGAGGAAGTCTTCGGTCCGGTGCTGACGGTGCTGGAAGCCGAGGACGAGCGGGCGGCCATCGCCATCGCCAACGACAGCGACTTCGGGCTGTATGGCGCGGTGTTCTGCGCCGACCCAGATCGCGCCTATCGCGTCGCCCGCGAGGTCCGCACGGGCACCGTCGCGCACAACGCCTTCCTGTTCGATCCGTCCCTGCCATTCGGCGGGTTCAAGATGTCCGGGATCGGGCGCGAAGGCGGCCGCGAAGGTCTTGCGGCATTTACGGAGATTAAATCGCTGATCTTCTGAATGACTCATAACGATACGAAGAAAAAAATGGGAGAGGGCTATGTTTACAAAGACGATTATGGCCGCATTGGCCTCGGGTACTATCCTGGTGCCGGTCGCCGCGGTCGCGCAAACCGCGCCGGCGGCGCCAGAAGCGCCTCAACGCGACGATCAACTCTCGGAGATCATCGTTACCGCCCAGCGGCGGCAACAAACGCTACAGGACGTGCCGGTCGCAGTGGCGGTGCTCGGCGGCGACCAACTCGCCGCGCAGAAGATCAGTAGCGTCGAGACGCTCGGCACAGCCGTACCGAACCTAGTCGTACAGCGCTCTCCATTCCAGCCATTCGTCGCCATCCGCGGCCTGGGTTCGGGCGCCGGCGGCCGCGCCTTCGAACAGTCGGTCGCGACCTATGTCGACGGTATCTATGCCGGCCGCGCCAATCAGTTCCTGAACCCGTTCTTCGATGTCGAGCGTGTCGAGGTGGTGCGTGGCCCACAGTCGGTGCTGTTCGGCGTGAACGCGAATGCCGGCGCCATCAATATCGTCAACAAGCGCCCGGGACGTGACTTCGAAGGCTATCTCACCGCCGGATATGAGGCGGCGTATAAGGGATACAATTTCGAAGGCGGCGTCAGCGTTCCGCTTGGCGACACGTTCAGCGTGCGCATGGCAGGCAAGCTGAACCGCGATGGCGGATATGTCCACAATACCGTCACCGGCAAGGACGATGGCCGCGCCGACAGCGGCCTCGGCCGGGTGATCGCCAGCTGGACGCCGAACAGCGATCTGCGCGTCGATCTGTCCTACGAACACGGTCATAAGCGAGTCCACGGCACGACGTTCCAGCTCGACTCCCTTGGCTTCGTCGCTTTTCCGCCGGCGATCGAGGACGGAGTCTTCGACTTCCGCAAATCCACGCCAGACGACCGCGCCTTTACCCGGATCACGTCCGACAATGTCGCGCTCAATATCAATTATGATCTGGGCGGCGTGACGCTGGCATCATCGTCCGGCTACTCGACGTTCGACTTCTCCCAGTACGTGCAAGGGGCGAACCATCCGGCACAAATCGGCGGCACGTTCGCAGCCGAGAAATTCAAGCAATTCTACCAGGAAGTACGGCTGGTCTCGAACGGATCCCACTTCCTCGACTACATCGCGGGCCTGACCTATTATCATCAGAAGGACACGATCGACCAGGGAACCGATATCGATTTCGCCGGGTTCGGCGTCCCCGGACTGACTGCGGGGGCCCGCAACGGCCTTGATCAAACCACAAACGGCTATTCCGCGTTCGTACAAGGTACGCTCAACTTTACCAGCAACTTCAACGCCGTGCTGGGTGGCCGCTACTCGTCGATCCGCAAGCGCGGCGATTATGTGATATCGCCGACGTCGGCCGGTCAGCCGCTGAGCGGCTATACCTTCGACCCGGTCAGCCTGTTCGTCCTTGCGGGACCGCCGTTCGGCTTTTTCCAGTGGTTCAACCCTGCCGACCTTTCGACGTATCGCCCGACCAGCATCTCGCGTTCGCGCACCTTCAAGTCGTTCAACCCGTCGGCCAGCCTCAACTACAAGTTCAGCCCCGGCCTGTCGGCATACGGGTCATACACGACGGGCACCAAGGCCGGCGGTTTCAATGACCAGGACAAATCGGGTGTGGTGCCTGAAAACGGCTTCGCCACAGACATCTTCGAATATTCCTCCGAACGTGCATACAACTTCGAAGTCGGTCTGAAGTATAGCAGCCCGAAACTACGCCTGAACCTTGCCGCTTTCCGCACCAAGTACAAGAACCTGCAGGTTTCGGTTTCGCTACCGAGCGGCGCGCTGCAGACCACGAACGCCGCGGAAGCCACATCGAAGGGCATCGAAGGCGACCTGACCTGGATCGTCGCACCGGGCCTGACATTCAGCGCCAACGCCGCTTACCTGCACGCGCGCTACGACAACTATCCGGGCGCCTGCCCGATCGGCAGCACGTTCTGCGCGGATCCGGCGACCGGCAACGCGCGGGGTGGACGCCTCGATGCGGTTCCCGATTTCTCGGGTAGCGCGATGGTCGCCTATAACGTGCCGCTGAGCGATGACTGGGAGCTGCGCTTCAGCGGGCGCGTCTACCACCAGAGCAGCGCGCAATATCAGTCGGCACAGGACCCACAGGACCGCACGCCGGGCTACGAACTGTTCGATGCATCGGTCGCGCTGGCGCAAACCAAGGGTGTGACCTTGTCCGTGTCGGGCAAGAACCTGGCGAACAAGGCGGTGCGCGGCTTCAGCGCGCCGTCGGTCGGCGAGGCCTTCTACGGCCATTATGCGGCCACCCTCCCCGGCAGGCAGGTCTTCTTCGACCTTCGCTACGACTTCTGAACCCTACGTCAAAGGAACGGCTTGTGAGTGATCTCTTCGAAAAAGGCATGCAGGTGCGCCGCGAAATGTTCGGCCCGGAACTGGCCGAGTTGGCGGTCGCGAACGCGAGTGATTTCGCCAAGCCGTTCCATGACATCATGACCCGCTACTGCTTCGGCGAAACCTGGAACCGGGAGGGCCTGGGCAGGCGCGACCGCAGCCTGGCGACGATATCGATGCTGATAGCGCAGGGTAAGGAAGTCGAGATCAAGATGCACGTCAAGGGCGGCCTGGCTAACGGCCTGACCGTCGACGAAATCCGCGAACTGGTGCTCCACGCGATGATCTACTGCGGGGTTCCTGCGTCGTTCACCGCGCTGCGGGCAGCGGAAGCCGCGCTGGCGGAACTCGACGCGGCGAAGCCGGCATGAGGATCGGCTTCATTGGACTGGGAGCGATGGGCCGCCCCATGGCAACCCATCTGCTGGCGCAGGGCTTCGACCTTCGCGTCAACGACGCCAATGCCGATCTGGCTGACGCCTTCGGCGCTGCGTGGGCACCCAGCCCGGCTGAGGCGGCGCAAGGCGCGGCGGCGGTCGTCACGATGCTGCCGAACGGTCACATCGTGCGCGATGTGATTCTCGGCTCGGGCGGGGTCGCCGAAGCGCTGGGGTCAGGTGGGATCGTCATCGATACCAGCTCGTCCGACGCGGGCGGCACCGTCGCGCTTGGCGAGGAACTCAAGGAACGCGGGATTGCCCTCATCGATGCGCCGGTATCGGGGGGTGTGCCGCTGGCGGCGGAAGGCAAGCTGACGCTGATGGTCGGCGGCACCGACGAAGCTGCATTTGCGACGGTGCAGCCGCTGCTTGCAGCGCTCAGCGCAAAGCTGATGCGTGTCGGCGGCCTGGGCGCGGGACACGCAGCAAAAGCGATCAACAATGCCATCGCCGCGGCGATCTTCGCCGTCACGTCCGAGGGCGTCGACATGGGCACTCGCTTTGGCCTCGATCCCGCATCGCTGCTGGAAGTCATCAACGCATCGAGCGGCCGCAGCGGCGTTTCCGAGGGGCTGTTCCCGAGCCAGGTGCTGTCGCGCAAGTTTGCGCTCGGCTTCGGCCTGCCGCTGATGGCCAAGGACGTGGCGCTCGCGGACAAGCTGCGCGACGAGCTCGGTCTCAAGCTGCCGATGATCGAGGCCACGCATCGCCAGATGCAAGCCGCGCTCAGCGAGTTGGGGACCGGTGCCGACTTCACCGACTACTTCCGCTTCAACGAGCAGACCGCAAGCGCGGGTTGATGGAGAGATCAGTGACCGTCCACCCCAAATATCCCGATACCGTTCACTACACAGGGTTGAACCGCCCGACGCATCTTGAGGCGACCGCGCACGACCTGTATGTCGAAGGCGAGATACCGGCCGAGATCGACGGCGCTTTCTTCCGCGCGCTGCACGATCCGGCCTACGTCCCCTTGCATGACGATGACGTGGTGCTGTCGCGCGATGGCGTGATCGGCAAGATCGAGTTCAAGAACGGCCGGGTGAATTGCGGTGTCCGCTACGTCCAGACCGCGCGGTTTCTTGCCGAGCGCCAGGCCGGACGCAGCTTGTTCGGCAAGTATCGAAATCCGTTCACCGACGATCCGAGCGTGACCGGGGTGGATCGCACGGTGGCCAACACGACGCCCTATTATCATGCCGGCCGTCTGTTCATGTCGAAGGAAGACGGGCTTCCCTATCGCATCGATCCCACGAGCTTGGAGACGATCGGCCGGTGGGACTATCGCGGCCGGCTTCGCTCGCAGACGTTGACGGCGCATCCCAAGATCGATCCCGTGACAGGCGAGCTCTTCCTGTTCGGCTACGAGGCGGCGGGCCTGGCGACACCGACGATCGCATACTGCATCGTTTCGCCCGAAGGCGAACTGGTGTCCGAGCAGTGGTTCGATGCGCCTTACTGCTCGATGATGCATGATTTCGCGATCACCGAGCAGCACGCGATCTTCATGGTGTACCCGACCAAGGCCGATCTTGAGCGGCTGCGCGCGGGCGGACCGCACTGGGTGCACGATCAGGACGGTGAGAGCTTCGTCGGCGTCATGCCGCGCTACGGCCGCGTCGAGGACATGCAGTGGTTCAAGGGTCCGAAGGGCGTCCACAGCTACCATGTGATGAACGCCTACGCAGAGGGAACGAAAATCCATCTCGATCAGGCTTTGGCGGTCACCAACCTGATACCTTTTATCGCCGAGAATTCGGGCATTGATCTGCCCGTCGACGGTGGACTCACGCGCTGGACCTTCGATCTTACCGACCCGGCCGCCGGCATTGCCGAAACGAGGGTGGGGCCATTCGGTGAGATGCCGATCGTCGCGCATCATGACCTGGGGCGCGCCTATGCGCGCGGGTGGTATCTGTCGGTCGATCCCTCCAAGCTCACGCTGGTCGCAAACGGGCCGGTCGGCATCTGGTTCAACTCCCTGATCCGGGTCGACTGGCGCGATGGGTCGCTGACGAGCTTCGCCGACGGCCCTGGGACCGGCTTCAACGAGCCTGTGCATATCGCAGCGAACGATCCCGCGCACGGTGGCTGGCTGCTGATGATGGTCGACCGGGTTATCGCGGAAGGCCACTTCGCCCAGGAAATCTGGGTGATCGAGGCGGACCGTGTCGAAGCCGGGCCGATCGCGAAAGTGTTCATGCCGTTCGTCACCTGCGAGCAGGTGCACGGCAACTGGGTACCGCGAGCGCTGCTTGACGCAGCGAGCAAGGATGCTTGACATGAAGATCGCAATCACTGGCGCGTCCGGTCATTTCGGGCGTGAGGCAACCCGGCTGCTGATCGAAGGCGGTGTGTCGCCGGACCGGCTTATCCTCGTCACCCGCAGCCCTGAAAAGCTGGCCGCCCGCGCCGCCGAGGGCGCCGAGGTGCGGCATGGCGATTTCGACGACCAGCACGGATTAGCAGAGGCGCTGGCCGGCGCCGAACGCATGCTGATGATCAGCGGCACGCGCGTCGGCTTTCGCGAGCCGCAGCATCGCGCGGCGATCGAGGCGGCGCAACAGGCGGGCGTGCGTCACATCGTCTATACGTCGTTCGTCGGCGCGGTGGAGAGCAATCCTTCGCTCGCCGTCAAGGATCACGTCACGACCGAGCGGATGCTGCGGGAGTCCTCGCTCGAGTGGACGGTGCTGCGCGACGCACAATATGCCGAGGCCGTGGTCGAGGCGATGGCCCCGCTGATTGTCGCAACCGGCGAGATGACGAGCGTCGCCGGCGATGGTCGCATGGCCTTCGTGTGCCGAGACGATTGCGTGGCCGCGGCAGTAGCCGTGCTGCTGGGCGATGGCCACGCCAACAAGGTCTACCATCTGACCGGGCCTGAACTGGTGAGCTATCGCGAGGTAGCGGCGCTGGTGTCGGAGCTTTCCGCCTTACCCGTCGAGTTCACGCCGACGGACGAGGCCGGGCTCTACGCGATGTTCGACGCCCTCGGCGTGCCGAGACAGCCGGTCGACGACCTTTCGGTCAACAATTTCCCTTGGAATTCCGATGACATGGTCAGTTTCGAGGTCGCCGTTCGCGACGGGCACTTCGCCCTTATCAGCGACGATGTCGAGCGGTTGACCGGCCGCCGCCCAAAATCGCTTCGCGCGCTGCTGGAGGAGCGACGAGACACCATCATGGCCGCCGCGACGCGGATGGCGCCGCCGCCTCCGGCCGAAGTTCTGAAGGACGCTTGAGATGCTTGAAAGTGTGCACCAGGGCGTATCGACGTTCCTCAACGCGGGCGGCCTGTATATCGCGCCGCTGGAATACCAGGGGTACCGGGACGAGATCCTCGGCTCGAAGACGAGCGCATGGATCGGAACGCCGCTCAACGAGTCTCCGATCTACGATGTGAAGGGCCCGGAGGCTGCGCGCTTCCTTACGTCGCTGTGCGTCAACAACTTCATGAAAATGAAGGTCGGCTCCATCCGCCATGCCATCATGTGCAATGACAAGGGGCAGATGCTGACCGACGGCGTCGTCATGAAGATCGCCGACGATCATTTCCGAACCTACTGGCTGATGCCGATCGTGGATTTCCACCTGTCGCGCACGGATATGGATGTGACAGGCGCCGATCTTTCCGGCACCGAATTCTTCATCCAGATCGCTGGTCCCCGGTCACTCGAAATTCTTGAGCGGACAGCCGGGAGCGACATGCACGACATCAAGTTCGCCGCGCACAGGGTGGTGGACTTCGGGGGTGTCGACGTGCGCGTCCTGCGCCTGGGAATGGCCGGATCGCTCGCCTACGAGCTGCACGGACCGATGGATCAGCTGGATGCGGTCTTCAAGGCGATCTGGGCTGTGGCCGAGCCGCTGGGCGCGAGCAAACTCGGACGCATGGCCTACCTTCTGAACCATACCGAAGGCGGGTTCGCCAACATTTTCATCCATTTCCCAATGCCCTGGTTCGAGGAGCCGGAACTCGCGGAATACTGCATGACCCAGCCAATGGCGATGTTCTTCAACTATAATCGGCAGCTCGTGGGCAGCATGGGCGACGAACTGGAGGCGCGCTTCAAGACGCCTTTTGATGTCGACTGGGGATCGCTGGTGCGGTTCGATCATGACTTTCCGGGGCGCGCCGCGCTCGAGCGGATCGCGGACAATCCGCCGAACACGATGGTGACCTTGGAATGGAACGCGGACGATGTCGCCGACATCGTGGCATCGCAATATCGCGGTCGCGACGCGGTGGCATTGGATCCGATCGACGATCGTCCCTCGGACAACTACTTCGTCAATCCCAACGGCTTCCACTACCATGCCGACAAAGTCCTGTTCGAGGGGACCGAGATCGGCTCGTCGGCCGGGCGAATTCGCAGCGTCTATTACAAACGCATGATCTCGCTAGGCTTCATCCGAAGCGAGCACGCGGTCGAGGGCAAGCAGGTCATATTGCTGTGGGGCAAGCCCGGCGGACCGCAGAAGGAGGTTCGCGTAACCGTCGCGCGAACTCCTTACATGGATCTCGCCAACAACAAGGACATCGATGTTAGCGCGATACCGCGCCTGACCGCCGATGCGTGAGGAAGCGCCAATCGCGCGCCTGCGCGCGAGCCAACGCATGTCCACGGAGCGAGCGGCATGACGGATTATACACCTGTCGAGCTAGCTAACCTTGCCCTGGTCCGCACCGTCTATGACGAGGTTCTCGAGCCGCTCGATCCTGCGCGGGTTGATCACTACTTCCGCCCCGATTACATTCAGCACAGCCCGATGGCGGAAACCGGCGCAGCAGGACTGAAGGCCTTCCTGGTTTGGGCCAAGTCGGTTTCGCCTGACGCCCATCATGACGTGAAGCGGATGTTCGCCGATGGCGATCACGTCATCGCGCACGTCCACGTGGTCATAACCCCCGGCACCCCGGGCGTCGCCGTGGTCGACATCTTCCGGGTTCAGGACGGCCTGATCGCCGAACACTGGGATGCCTCGCAGGAGCTGACCGGCCGCTCTGCCAACGACAACGGGGTGTTCTGACATGCAGACCGCTTCAACCGGGTGTAGACGGTTCGTCGGGCGCACGGTGGTTGTCCTGGGCGGCAACAGCGGGATCGGCCGCGCCAGCGCACTGGCATTCGCACAGGAAGGCGCATTCGTGATCGTGACCGGCCGCGATCCGGATACACTGGCGCAGGTCCGGTCCGATCTTGGCGAGCACGGCCGGGTCTTTCGCTCGGACATATCGGACATCGCCGCCACGCAGGCGCTGATGCAGCAGATCAAGGCCGAACATGGGCGCATCGATGTGCTGTTCGTCAACGCCGGCATCGGCGCGTTCCGCCCGATCGAAGCGGTCGACGAGGCCTTCTACGACCAGATGTTCGCCATCAATCTGAAGGGGCCATATTTCGCGGTCAAGCACGCCCTCGAATTGATGGGCGACGGCGGGTCGATCGTGCTGACCTCCTCGATGGGACATTGCACCGGGATTCCCGGTAACAGCGTCTACGGTGCCAGCAAGGCCGGGTTACGCGCCCTCGCCCGCACATTTGGAGCAGAGCTTGTCAAGCGCGGCATCCGGGTCAACTGCTTCAGTCCCGGCCCGATCGATACGCCACTGATCACGCGCGGCGAGATGAGCGACGCGGAGATCGCGGGCTTCCGCCAGATGATCTGCGAGCAGGTGCCGATGGGCCGCTTCGGGACGGCGGAGGAAGCCGCCCGAAGCGTACTTTATCTCGCCTCCGACGACGCTGCCTACGTGACCGGCATCGACCTGCTCGTCGATGGCGGCGCGGTGAGCTTTTGAATGCACGACTTGGAGAATCCGCTTGGCCTATTTCGCTGAAACCTCGCTGCCGGATGCGCCGCGTTTCGAATTCATCTTCGAGATCGCGCTGACCTGGCGTGACGTCCAGATGATCCCGAATACGCCCGCAGGCTGCGGGCGCGGTGCGACCTACCTCGACACCGGGACCATCCGCGGCCCGCACCTCAATGGCCGCGTGGTGCCGCAAAGCGGCGCGGACTGGGCGCAATTCCGCCCGGACAAAGTGCTCGGCCTCGACGCGCGCTACATGCTCGAAGCCGAGGACGGAACGCTGATCCTGATGCGCAACGTCGGCTATCTCGCGGGTCGCGCACCGGATGTCCTGCCGCGCATCCAGAAATGGATGTTCGAGGATGGGGCCGAAGTGCCTTTCGAGGACTATTATCTGCGCACCGCGCCCACCTTCGAGGTCAGCGCCGGCCCGTATGACTGGCTGACCCGCACGGTCGTGGTCGGCATCGGTTCGCGCCAGAAAACCGGCAACACCATCCGCTACTTCGCCCTTCTCTGACCAACTGGAAACTCCCGATGATCCGCGATTACATTCTATCGCTTTCGTGCATTGACCGGCCAGGCATCGTGGCAGCCGTCGCCGTGGCGCTGCGCAATTCAGGCGGCAACATCCGCAGCGCGCAGCAGTTCGACGACCCGGAGACCGGCAACTTCTTCATGCGCGTCGAGTTCCGCATCGACGCGCACCACGAGGAGGATTGCCGCGGGCTGATCGCCGGGGCCGCGGCCGATTTCGGCCTGCAATGGACGATGCGGCCGGCCGACGCGCGCAAGAAAGTGCTGCTGCTGGTCAGCAAGTTCGATCACTGCCTCGGCGATCTGCTGTATCGCCAGCGGATAGGTGAGCTGCCAATGGATGTCGTCGGCATCATCTGCAATCATCCGCGCGAAGCGCTGAGCCTGTCGATCATCGAAGGCATCCCGTTCCACTATCTCCCAGTGACGCGCGACACTAAGTCAGCGCAGGAAGCGCAGATCAAGCAGATCGTCGACGAAACCGGCGCCGATCTCATCGTCCTCGCGCGCTACATGCAGATCCTGTCGGACGATCTGTCGGCGTTCCTGTCCGGTCGCTGCATCAATATTCACCACAGCTTCCTCCCCGGGTTCAAGGGCGCCAAACCGTATCATCAGGCGCATGCGCGCGGCGTCAAGATGATCGGTGCGACCGCCCATTTCGTGACATCCGACCTCGATGAAGGGCCGATCATCCACCAGGATGTCGAAGCGATCAGCCATGTCGACAGTCCGGACGAGCTGGTGCGCAAGGGCCGCGACATTGAGCGGCGCGTGCTCGCCCGTGCGGTCCGTGCTTACCTGGAGGACCGGGTGCTCATCAACGGCCACAAGACCGTAGTGTTCGAGCAATAGCGCCATGGACTTGATAGACGGCAAGGCAATCGCCGCGCAACTCGTGGCCGAGGTCGGCGCAGGCGTGGCGGCATTGCACGCCAGCAGCGGCATCGTGCCGGGCCTCGCCGTCGTGCTGGTCGGCGACGATCCGGCGAGCACGATCTACGTGCGGCGCAAGCTGGCGACGACCGTCGCGGCGGGAATGCGCTCGTTCGAATACCGGCTTGCCGCCGATACCCCGCAGTCTGTGCTACTCGACCTCATCGACGAGCTCAACGCCAGGAACGACGTTCACGGCATCCTCGTCCAGTTGCCGTTGCCGCCGCAGATCAAGCCTCTGCCGGTCCTCGATCGCATCGCGCCTGAGAAGGACGTCGACGGGTTCCATCCGGTGAACGTGGGGCGCTTGTCGTCTGGCGGCGGCGGTCTCGTTCCGTGCACGCCTCTGGGCTGCATGAAGCTGCTCGATCAGGTGATCGACGAGTATCACGGGCTCAACGCGGTCGTGATCGGCAAGTCGAACATCGTCGGCAAGCCGGTGGCCCTGCTGTTGCTTGAGCGTGAAGCGACCGTGACGGTGACACACATCCACACGCGTGGTCTGCCCGAGATCGTGCGCGGCGCCGACATTCTGGTGGTGGCCGCCGGCAGCCCGGGGCTGGTTCGCGGCGACTGGGTCAAGCCGGGCGCGGTCGTGATCGACGTCGGCATCAATCGCATCGTCGGACCCGACGGTCGGCCGGTCATCGTCGGCGACGCGGTGACCGCGGAGCTTGGGCACGCCCGCGCAGCAACGCCGGTGCCCGGCGGCGTGGGGCCGATGACGATCGCCTGCCTTCTGGAAAATACATTGCGCGCGGCGCGGAATATCGTCGGAGAGGAATGACCATGGAATTCAAGCTGCTGATCGATGGTGATCTGGTCGATGGCGCAGAGCGCCTGCCGGTGATCAACCCGGCGACCGGCGAGCCCTTCGCGACTTGCGCGCGCGCCGATGCAGCCCAGCTGGAACGCGCAGTCGCCGCCGCCAAGCGTGCCTTTCCGGAATGGCGCGACGGCGGGCAGCCGCGCCGGCAGGCATTGCTGCATAAGCTGGCCGACGCGATGGAAGCGCGCTTCGACGACTTCGCGCGCCTACTCACGCAGGAACAAGGCAAACCCCTCGCTCAAGCGCAGTTCGAGGTTGGCGGCAGCATCGCCGCCTTCCGCCATTTCGGCGCGCAGGTGCTGCAACCCGAGACGCTGGTCGACGAACCGGACTCACTGGTCATCGAGCACTACGCCCCGGTCGGCGTGGTCGGTTGCATCGTGCCATGGAACTTCCCGATGATCCTGCTGGCGATCAAGGTCTCGATCGCGCTCGGCACCGGCAACACGGTCGTGGCCAAGCCCGCCCCGACCACCCCGCTCACGGCCACGCTGCTGGGTGAGGTCGCGGCCGACATCCTTCCGCCGGGTGTGTTCAACGTCATCGTCGATGCCAATGATCTGGGCGGTCTGTTGTCCTCGCATCCCGACGTGGCCAAGATCAGCTTCACCGGCTCGACCGCGACCGGCCGGAAGGTGATGGCGAGCGCCGCGTCGACGCTGAAGCGGCTGACGCTGGAACTTGGCGGCAACGATGTTGCCATCGTGCTGGACGACGCAGATCCGGCGGAAGTCGCGGCCAAGGTCTACGCGGCCGCCACGTTCAATGCGGGCCAGACCTGCATGGCGGCGAAGCGGCTCTATGTGCCCAACTCCATGCTCGACGACATCGGCGAGCGGCTCACAGCGTTGGCGTCTGCCACCGTGCTCGGCGATGGCCTGGCTCCCGAAACACAGATGGGGCCGATCCAGAACCGCATGCAGTTCGACAAGTTGCAAAACCTGATGGAGGCGACCCGTGGCGAAGGCACCGTGCTGACGGGCGGCACGCTCCTCAATCGGCCGGGCTATTTCATCCAGCCGGCTATCGTGCGCGACCTCGCGGATGACGCGCGACTGGTCACCGAGGAGCAGTTCGGACCGCTCGTCCCACTGCTTAGCTACGATACCATCGAGGATGTGATCGCCCGCGCCAACGCCAGCGACTACGGCCTCGGCGGCACGGTGTGGGGCAAGGATCTGGACAAGGCGGCGGCGGTCGCACGCGGGATCGAAACCGGTACGGTCTGGATCAACAAGCATCTGGATCTGCGCTTCGATGTGCCGTTCGGTGGCGTCAAGCAGTCGGGCCTGGGGCGCGAGCAGGGCCAGGCGGGGCTCAAGGAATTCGTCGACGCCCGCATCGTCAGCATGGCGCGCTGAGGCCCAACATGCGTGCTGCCTTGCCCCGCTTCGATCCCTCGCACAGCGCCGAGCACTTGCGCGCCTCGTTCCGCTTCGACGAGGTGGTGAAGCTGCGCGATAGCTACGCCGTGCTCGACGAGGCGACGGTCGTCGCGGTGCTGGAGCAGGCGGCGGCTTTCGCCACTGACACGCTCGAGCCGCTCAACCGCGAAATGGATGCCCACGGAGTGGAGCTTCGCGGCGGGCGGGTTCACACCGCACCCGGCCATCGCGAGGCGTGGAAGGCGTTCGTCGCCAATGGCTGGCCCTCGATCGATCATGAGGCGGACTATGGCGGCCAGCAGCTGCCGCTGCCGCTATGCCTTGCCGTGCAGGAGATCTTCGATCGGGCCTGCCCCGCTTTCGGCATGCTGCCGGTGCCGCAACGTTCGGCCGCTCGGCTGATCGCGGCCTTCGCCGCGGCGGACGTCAAAGAGGCATTGCTCCCTGCCCTGGCCGCGGGCAGCCTGGGAGCGACCATCTGCATTTCGGAAGCGGGAGCCGGCAGCGACGTCATGCAGATGCGCACCCGCGCGCGCGAGACGGCGGATGGCTGGCGCATCTCGGGCGAGAAGTGCTGGATCAGCTTCGGCGATCACGACCTGACCGACGACATCGTGCATTGCGTGCTGGCGCGCAGCGACGATGGCTCTGCAACGCGTCCGGAGATCAGCCTTTTCGTCGTCGACACGCGCGTCGCGGGGCCTGACGGCGTGGAAGTGCTGCGCATCGAGGAGAAGCTGGGCCTGCACGGCTCCCCGACCTGCACGCTGGCGTTCGACGAGACGCCAGCGACCCTGATCGGCGAGCGTGGACGCGGGCTGGCGCAGATGTTCGTGATGATCACGCAAATGCGCCTGGCGGTCAGTGCGATGGGGCTAGGCATCGCTTGTTCCGCATCGGACGTCGCGCTTTCCTATGCGCGCGAGCGGCGTCAGGGCGGCAAGCCCGGCGATCCGCAGCCGATCGTCGCACATGCCGATGTGCGTCGCCAGTTGCTCGAACTGACCGCGCGCACCGAGCTGCTTCGCGGATTGATGCTGAACATCGCCAATCTCGCCGAACTGGCGGCGCATGTCTCGGATGCGACCGAACGGGAGCGCTGCGGCGCGCTCGTCCAGTGGTTCCTGCCGATCGCCAAGACGTTCGGTGCGGACTGCGCGTTCGCCAACGCCAGCGGGGCGATCCAGGTGCTGGGCGGCGCCGGCTATACCGCCGAGTGGCCGGTCGAGCAGGCGCTTCGCGACGCCCGCGTGCTGTCCGTATTCGAAGGAACCTCCGGCATCCAGGCGATCGACCTGCTGCATCGCCGCGTCATCCGCGACGACGCCGGGCTGCAGGCGTTCCTGGCGCAGGCACGCGTCGATGGCGGAGAGACGCCGCTCGCACGCTGTCTCGACCTGCTGGAAGCCGCGGCCTCGGGCTTGAAGGCGGCTAGCTCCCCCGACCAGGACGCTGGAGCCACCGCGTTTCTCGAACTGGCGATGCTGGCCAGTGCCGGATGGGTGTCGGCCCGCTTCGTAGCGACGGCAGGAGATGACGAGGCCTCCGCCCGTATGCGTGCCGCCGGGGGCTATTGGCTCGACCGGATCGAGGCGCGCGCGGCGCTGTATCACGCCGAGTCGGTCCAGGGGGCTACGCCCCTCGTCCATTTCGAAGCCTTCGCATGACCACTGCTGTGCCACAGGGCGTTGCGGACCCGGTCGAGATACTCAAACGCTCGCCCATGTCGGGCATGCAATGGGCGGTTGTGGCCGTGATGTTCGGCTTGAACGCGCTCGACGGATTCGACGCGCTCGCGATCAGCTTTGCCGCGCCCGGCATCCTTGCTGAATGGGGCCTCACGCGCGCTGAGCTGGGGGCCGTCATGTCGATGGAACTTGTCGGCATGACGATCGGTTCGCTCATGCTCGGCGGCGTGGCGGACTCGCGCGGCCGCCGCTCGACGATCCTGATGTGCCTTGCCTGCATGAGCAGCGGCATGTTCGGTTCGGCATTCGCACCGAGCGTCATGGTGTTGTCGATCGGCCGCCTGCTCACCGGCTTTGGCATCGGCGGCATGCTCGCGGCGACGACGGCCGGGGTCGCCGAAGCGGCGAACGAGCGGCGGCGACCGCTCGTCGTGGTCCTCATGGCAGGCGGCTTCCCGATTGGCAGTGTGCTGGGCGGGATGGTTGCAGTCCAGTTGCTGCACGCGCACGGCTGGCATGAGGTATTCCTGTTCGGCGCGATCTGCACGACGCTGATGGTGCCGCTCGTGCTTTGGCTAGCCCCTGACTCCATCGAGTTCGAGGTGCACAAGCATGGCCATTCTGCCTTGCCGCGGGTCAATCGTTTGCTCGCGCGCATGGGTCAGGCGCCGCTTGCCGGCCTGGTCATTCCCGAACGTCCGACGGCGGGCAAAGCGGGGCTTGCCGAGATCTTCGCGCCGGAGTTTCGCTGGACCACGATCCTGCTGACGATCGCCTACCTCGCGAACATCACCACGTTTCATTTCCTGTTCAAGTGGTCGGGGCAAGCCGTCGCCGACATGGGGTTCACCGCTTCGCAGGCAGCATCGGTGCTGGTCTGGGCAAGCAGCGGCGGCATCGTGGGTTGCCTCCTGTTCGGCCTGGTGTCGGTGCGGATCTCGGTGCTTCACCTGACGATCGCCATTGCGGCGCTGGCGTCGGTGGCGGTTTCGATCTTCGGCGCTCTGCCCGCCGACCTGGCGATCCTGTCGGGAGGGGCGTTCTTGGCGGGCCTGTGCACGAACGCCGCGGTGGTCGGCCACTACAGCCTGGCCGCGACGCTGTTCCCGACCCACGTTCGCGCCGGCGCGACCGGGATCGTGATCGGCGTCGGCCGCGGTGCAGCGGCGGCCGCACCAGTGCTCGCAGGGATGTTGTTCACCGCCGGCTACGGCTTCTCGATGGTGGCGATCGTGATGGGTACAGGATCGGTGGTCTGCGCCGTGGCGCTCTCAGTGCTGCGCATACGGCTAAGCGAGCGACGCGGGTGACGGGCACGCTGCATGACGAGGGGATCGAGGTCCGCGTTCACGATCTACGGCTGGCGGCACGCATCGGGGCGCACGACCATGAATTGGACCGCCGGCAGATGCTGCGCGTGATGGTGTCGCTCAGCCTGAAGAGCGCGCCCCTCGACCAGCTTGGCGCGACGTTCGACTACGACCGGGTCGTCGCTCTGGCCGAAGCCTTGGCGGACGAGCATATCGTGCTCATCGAAACCTTCTGCGCACGACTTGCCAGGGATTGCCTCGCGGCCGGACCGATCGATCGGGTCGAGGTCGTGGTCGAAAAGCCCGGCGCCCTGGTGAACGGCGTCGCCAGCGCGCGCGCGGTGTTCGCATCCGGCTGACGCCCTGCTCAGGGCTCGAATGCGAACCCCGCACGAGCTCGCGATGCCCGTCTTGCCGCGCTATTTCCAGGTTCAGAGGCTGCTGGAGGGCACGTCCCCATGACCGTGCTCCGGTGGGGACGGCGGCTGGGGGCACTATCCGCTTGAAGTGTCGAGCGGACAGTGCCCGGCCTTGTCACGCCTCGCTGTTCCGCTTCTCATCGAGATAGGGAAAGCGATCGACCGTCACGCGCACATCCTTGATGCGTCTGCCGTGATCGCCCCACTGTACGATCAATTCCGTGCCCGGCTGCGCGTGGCTCACATCGACGCAGCCCATCGAGAGATTCTCTCGGAAATAATAGCTGTAGATCGAGCCCGACGAGACTCCGACCAGCTCGTCACCAGCCAGCAGCCGATCGGCATGTTCGAGCATGCCATGCCCCCAGGTGGGCGTAGTCGGCAGATCCATCGTCCGATACTCCTCGCCGGGGCGATAGAGCGAGGCATAGATGTCGATCACGTCGTCCGCATTCCAGCGGAGCGTCACGGTGCGCCGCTGATCGGGTGACGATGCAGCCTTTTCGAGTGCCTCGCGGCCGATGAACTCGTGATCGAACCGCACGGCCTTGTCCCAGTTCACCTCGAACGGATTGCGCTGGCGCGCGCGAAGGTCTGCGGGATCGTAGCTGCCCGTCCGCTGCGAATGGAGCGCGAAGTGGTCGGGGCCGACCCAGTCGCGAAAGCCCGGATCGTTCACCATTGCCATGCCAAAGGTCCAGGCCGCTTGCGGGAAGCCGCCCTCGACATGATTGACGAGATAAGTGCGCCAGCCAAGCCGCTGGATGCCGATATCCTTGTTCGCCTGATAGATGGCGTCGAAAACGGCCGGGCCGTCCGCGATCGGCCCGCGCACTTCGTAGGCGAGATTGCCCGACATGCCGATACGGCCGACCTCGACGGTCTTGCCCGCGATCTGCGTCTTGCGATAACGCAGGAACTTGATGTCGGTCAGGTCTTCGCCGGTGGCGCGCTGCAGCGCCTCGAGCGACCGCGGGCCAGCGATCTGCGTGAGGTAGATGTCCTCCATCCACACCCGCACGTCGAACTTGCCCTGAAGGCCCTGGTAAAATGCCCAGGGCCCGGCCGCGAAATGGCGATAATGCCCGTCGTCATAGCGCTGCAGGATGCCATGGGCGGCGACCAGACCTTCATCGGTGCACATGACCGCGTGCCGCATCGTGCCTTCCGGGAAGCTCGCCAGGTTGTTGGTGCAAAGCTGCGCGACGAAGGCGTCGGCGTCCGGTCCGTCCACACAGACGACCGGCCCGGAAAGACCTGTGTGGATGTAGCAACTCTGCTTCCAAGAGAGGCTTTCGGGCTTCCACCCGTTATATTCCCAGGGCCGCAGGGTATCGCCGACCGCAACGTACAAGGTCGGCTCGTCATAGTAAGGGAACGCAAGTGTTTTGTTGAACGGTGTGGACATGCTTCTCTCCTGAATTTTTTATGAGGCACCGCATCTTAAAATCGTGAGGTTGGTCCCGGGCCCGTTAACCGAGCACTGTCGCTCCGCCCCCCGACATCTTCGCTGACACCACGATTTCGGCTCCGAAAAAGGGCCGTTTGTTTCCTCTCATCTCAGCAGGGCCTGCAGGGCAGGGACCAAGTGCGGCCTGTGATCCGGAGGAATGCGAGCAAGCAGATCATCCTCGAACTGCTGCGTGATGGCGTCGACTTGGGCGCGGCAGGAACGTCCCTCATCGGTCAGCAGGATTGCCAGGGATTTGCGATCGAGCGGTTCGCGCCGTATTAATCCCGCACCTTCAAGACGGGCGAGCAGCGGCACCATGTTGGCACGCTGGATGTCAAGTACCTTTCCAATATTCGCGGAGGTCAGGTCGGTCCGTCCGTCCAGCAACAGCAGCACGGTTGCCTCCGAAATCCGCAGGTCCAAGGCAGCAAGACGGATGGCGAGTTCCGCCATCATTGCGTTCGCAGCACGGCGCAGCAGATAGCCGGGCAGGCTCGACAGCGGTTTGACCAGCGATGCGGCAGCCGCGCCCTTCGACAACTCACTCTCCGCTTCGTTCTTGCCCATGGCCCTGCCTAGCTCGAAATATCGCTATTGACTATAGCCAAATTAAGGCTATCCAAAATAGCAATTATTGGGAGAGTATGATGACCGAGCGTGCCGAAGAGGATACCGTGGCCGTCCGCGTCGAGGGGCGCATTGCGTGGGTCTCGTATAACCGGCCCGAAAAGCGCAACTGCATGAGCCCGAAGCTCAATCGGCAAATGATGCGCGTGCTGGAAAGCCTGGAGTTCCGTGACGACGTGGGCGTGCTGGTGTTGACCGGTGAAGGCGACGCCTTCTCTGCCGGCATGGACCTGAAGGAATATTTCCGCGAGAACGAGGCGCTGGGGATCGGCGCGATCCGCAAGAGCCAGCGCGAGGCCTATTCCTGGTGGGACCGGCTGCGCTGGTATGAGAAGCCGACCATCGGGATGGTCAATGGCTGGGCCTTCGGTGGCGCCTACGGTCCGCTCCATGCGCTCGATATCGTCATCGCGGCCGACGATGCCGCCTTCGGCCTGTCCGAGATCAACTGGGGCATTCTGCCAGGGGGCGGCGCCAGCAAAGTGGCGCAGGAACTGATGCCGTTTCGCAAGGCGCTCTACCACGCCATGATGGGCGAGAACCTGACCGGCAAACAAGCGGCCGAACAAGGCCTGGTAACCGAAAGCGTGCCCGCCGATCAATTGCGCGTGCGGGTGGAGGAGATCGCCGGCGTCCTGCTCAAGAAGGACCCCAATGCCCTGCGCTCCACCAAGTGGGCGATGCGCCGGATGACCGAGATGACCTTCGACAACGCGATGGACTACCTGATCCGCGCACAGGAGGCGCTGAACGGCATGGGCGGGCTCGAAGCCCGTAAGGAGGCGACCCGGCAGTTCCTCGACGAGAAGACCTTCAAGCCCGGACTGGGCGCGTTCGATGCATCGAAAGTGGCCAAGTAAGCGACCGCGTTTGGGGGAGAAGGCTACATGGGAACGACGCTTCACGCGGCCATGATCACGCGCCTGCTGAGGCCACGATCGATAGCGGTCGTCGGCGCCAGCGACAAACCCGGAGCGCTCGGCGCATCCTTGTTGGGAAACCTGGACCGTCATGGCTTTGCCGGCCCCGTCTATCCGATCAACCCCAACCGAGACACAATCGGCGCGCGTGCGTGCCTCAGTACGATCGACGATCTGCCTGAGGGGGTGGACGTTGCCGTGCTCGCTGTTCCGCGTCCCGCCGTTCCCGATGCGATCCGCAGGCTTGCCGACCGCAAATGCGGTGCAGCGATCGTCTTTGCCGCAGGTTTCGCGGAAGGGGGCGAGGAAGGTGTTGCTCAACAGACAGAGATCGCCCGGACCGCGTCGGAAGCCGGCATGGTTCTGGAAGGCCCGAATTGCCTCGGCATGGTCAACCACGTCGACGGCGTCCCGCTGACCTTCGTCGAAACGCGGTGCATCGCTCCGGCCGGACGCAAGGCGATCGGGATCGTGTCGCAGTCCGGTGCGATGGCGGCCGTGCTTGGCACGACGTTGCAGGCACGCGACCTTGCGCTGAGCTATTCGGTCTCGACCGGCAACGAGGCGGCCTCCACAGTCGAGGATTACGCCGACTGGCTGGCCGATGAACCCAATACCGCTGTGGTGGCGATGATCGTCGAACAATTTCGCGATCCGCGTCGTTTTCTTGCGGTGGCCGAACGGATCCGCGCTGCGCGCAAGCAGATCGTGCTCCTGCATCCGGGGAAGTCCAGCGCGGCGCGCGAAAGCGCCGCGACGCACACCGGCGCGATGGCTGGCGACTACCAGCTGATGCGGGCCAAGGTGCGGCGCGCCGGCGTGATCTTCGCCGAGACGATCGAGGAGCTGGGCGACATCGCCGAGCTTGTAGTGCGTTGCCCGGCGCTGACCCGCCCCGACCTCGCCGTGCTCGGTGAATCCGGCACCTTCAAGGCGCTGACGCTCGACCTCGCCGAGGAGCTCGGCTTGCCGCTCGCCTCGCTGAGCAACGACGACAGCCCCGCGCTGCGCGCCGCACTGCCGCCCTTCGTTCCGGTCAGCAATCCGCTCGACATAACCGCACAGGGTCTCAGCGAACCTGCCATCTACACCCGAGCACTGTCTGCCTTGTTCGATGATCCTCGCGTCGGCGCCATCCTATGCGGGATCATCCAGGGCGATCCTGTGACCAGCGGGATCAAGGTTCCGGCAATCCTTGCATCGCTCGATGGGGACGGGTTGAGCAAACCCTTGATCTTCGCCGGCTTGGACGAAGGCGCGGCTATTCCCGCCGATTTCATCGCCGACCTGCGCGCACAGGGCATTCCGTGGTTTCCGTCGAACGAACGCGCTTTCCGCGCGCTCGCCCGGCTGGGGCGGCAGGTCGGGCGGAGCGACGTCGACAACAGCCCGACACCGACAGCTTTGCCGGGGCTCGATGCCCATCATGGCGTCATCGCCGAGCATCGCGCCAAGTCCCTGTTGGCGCAGGTTGGCGTTCCTTTCCCCAAGGGACGGTTCGCGGCCGACGAGGACACTGCCGTAAGCGCAGCGGAAATGCTGGGCTTTCCGGTTGCGATGAAAGCGCAGGCGGCCGCGCTCAGCCACAAGAGCGATGCGGGCGGTGT
>Ga0070665_100000170_pt1 | contig 116622 bp, 85 predicted proteins | sample KBSS13metaG_FD_65862 | JGI IMG/M metagenome (GOLD analysis project Ga0070665, IMG submission 65862) | Switchgrass rhizosphere microbial communities from Kellogg Biological Station, Michigan, USA - KBS S1-3 metaG | ecosystem: Host-associated > Plants > Roots > Rhizosphere > Soil ...
CTCTGGCGTCACGCATGCCGTGACCGGCATTGAGTACGAAGCTGCGCGAGCCGGCGCTTTCATGGGCTACAAACTGATCTGCGACGCCGCCGGCATCACGGTCCGAGAAGACCGCGTCTCGGCCATTCCAAGATTTACGGATGATCGCTTTGGCGGATACCTCGCGAATCTGTCGCCCGCGGAATTTCGGGCAAGTTACGAACGGTTATTGCCTGAGCGAATGACCGGCGCCGAGTTTCTGGCCGCTGCGCGGACGCATGTTGATCCGTTCACACCGTGTCGTCCTGAGGCGAGTTACCCGGTGCGGGCGTGTACACGGTACGCAATCGAAGAAAACACTCGGGTGCGATTGTTCGCATCGCTCGCGGCCGGCGCTATTGGTGATAATCTCATACCGGCAGCACGGCTGATGGGCGAGTTGATGTATCAATCGCACCATGGGTACACCGAGACCGAGCTCGGCAACGCCGCGACGGATCGGTTGGTGGCGCTCGCGCGCGAAGAAGGGCCGGATCGCGGGATCTTTGGCGCTAAAGTCACTGGCGGCGGTGCTGGTGGAACAGTAGCGATCTTGGGCGCTGCCTCGGCCGAACCGGCGTTCGCCCGGATCATTGAGCGCTACGCGGAAGAGACCGGCCGGGCACCGTATGTTTTTCGTGGCAGTTCGCCGGGCGCGGATCGGTTTGGCGTTGTTGAGATCACGCCGGGATAACGTCTGCCATGACAACACCATCGCCAGTTCCTCACGACGGTCCAGCGCCTCCGGCGGATCATGGCCGGCGAAGCGCCTGGTTCTTCTTGCTGTTGGCGCTGGCGAGCTTGATGTGGAGCGGCCAGGGGACGGCCGTGAAGTTCCTGGAGCCGCACCTAGGGCCGATCGCGATTACGTTTCTGCCGTTTTACGTAGCGACGCTGCTGATGGCGCCACTGTTGTGGCGGCACTGGAAAAAACACCCGGGCGCCGTGCGGCCGACGGTCCGCGACTGGACGCAATTCGCCGTGGCTGGCGTCGTCGGTCAGGTTGTTGCGCAGCTGGGCATGACCTGGGGAATTGTTCGCTCGACCGCTTCGAACGGCGCAGTGTTGAATCTTTTGATCCCTGTGATCAGCGCCGTGTTGGCCAGCGTAATGCTGGCGGAGCGGTTGTCGAAGTTGCGGATTGCGTCACTGGTGATTGGGCTCGTTGGCGTGCTGCTGATGAGCGTCAAGGATCTTGAGCAGAGTTCTCTGTTGGATTCGAGCTATCTGATCGGCAACCTGTTGGTGCTGGCCGGCTGCTGTGGATCTTCGTTTTACAACGTCTATTGCAAGGGGCTGCTGGCGCGTTATAGCGAAGTCGAGATCTTAATCTACAGCTACATCGCCGCGTCGTTGGCCAGCCTTCCGGTGCTATTGTGGGTCGAGCCAGGTTCGTTCGAGAAGCTGGTGACGCTCGACGCCAAAGCCTGGACCGCGTTCGCGTTTCTGGCGATCTTCATGTACACGGTCTCGATGCTGCTGTTCTTCTACGTGCTGGAACACATTCCGGTCACCGTGGCCTCGGCGTCACTCTATCTAGTGCCACTGTTTGGCGTGTTGTTGGCGACGATGCTATTGGGTGAACGGATGAGCCTGGCGGCGTTGATTGGCGCGGCCATCGTTTTATCGGCCACGCTGCTGATCATGCGCTACGACACCGCGGTGTAGAGTGATTCCCTGGGAGGGCGAAGCTCCTGCTGAGCCGTGCGGCGCATTCGGCGCCCAACACCGACGAAGGACCCTCATCGGCGCGTTTCGACATTGTTTCAGTTGCCGTTTCCTCTGTGTTCTCTTTGCCTCTGTGTTTCTACCTTGAAAAACAAGGATGGAAACACAGAGGCACAGAGGACACAGAGAGCAATCCTGGACTTGCCTGGCCTTGATCAACGCGACGATCCATTTAACGAACGGGACGGCTCGTGCCGTTCCGCTAACTCGACGAAGAGCCCTCGCTCGCGCGTCGTTAGCGCGGCAGCCAGCTTGGCCAGAAATCCCAGACGTGCTAGGCTTTCGATAGACGAGTCACTTCCAATCCCGAGACGGGCGTTCGGCCCGGCTCTGCGTCTCGCTTTCATCGGCCTGTCAGGTATGTGGGATCGTTCTTATCGCTGGCAACAGCACGTCCGGCTCGCCGCCGGCATTGTGGTGGTGGCGGCGATCGCCATCGGCGCTCGTCGAATGGCGACTACATCGGCGGCCAGCCGCGCTCGCGCAGGCGCGGGCGAACTCGCGGGCGAAGTCCTACGACCATCACTCCAAACCTTCGAAGTCGAGGTTCCAGAAGCGCTGCTCGCGCGGGTGGGCACGCTCGTTTACCGCGATCGCAAGGATGGCGTGGCGCAGGCCATCGGCCGTGTCGCCGAGGTTCGCCCCGCCGCGCAAGGTCGCGTGACGCTTGTCATTCGTCTCAGCGGCGCCGGCCAAAACATGGAGCATCGAGGCGGTGTCATCCGCGGCGCAGCGGCCACAATCGATCTGCGCGAGGCGCTGGAACTACTTCTCACTCCCAGCACACCCACGGACGAAGCGATGATGGCGCGCGACATCGTCTGGCCCAGCATCCAGACCAACGTGTTGCCGGGAATAGTCGATGGGTTGATCCGCGAAGTTTCCGCAGACCTGGCGAACCCGCTGCCCGAAGAGGCCGAAGTCTTCCGACGTTTCTTTGCGAACTTGCACGAATCGATCGAACCGATGGAGAGCGAGCTTGTCGGTCGTCTCGCCAAACGGGCCTGGGACGTCGTGGGCGTCAAAGGACTCGCCGGCGTCGCCTGGCGGGCGACCACGAATGACGCGAAGGAGAAAGGCGCCAAGGTCGCCGACTTCTGGACCTGGATGGTCGGCAAGGAAAAGGCAGATGGCGAGCAAGCGGCCGGCGAAGAGGCGCCGGATTCGTCGTTCCTCTCGGAAAAGACCAGCCAGGAGCTGAAAGCGGCGCTCGAAGAAGAAGCCATCGCGTTTTGGAATGAGAACCGTGAAAAGATTCTCGACGCGTTCGCGGGCGCCGTCGACGCACAACGCAAAGACCTCGATAAGCTGTTCCGCGAGCGCTGGTCGACAACGATCTACGAGAAGGTCATTATGCCGGCCTGGCTCAGTGGCGAGGACAAAGTAATTGCTTCGATTGAGGCCTACGTCACTGATTTCTCGCAGCGGCGACTGGTGACCCAACAGGGTGGCCCGCGCTTGATCTTCGCTTATTTATTGCGGAGCTTCCTGGAAATTAGCGACGCGCCGCTGTTGATCTTCGCGCCCAGCGGCGATTCGGATCAGGTCGTCTACGAGCCGCTGCTGCCATGAGCGATCGAGGTACGGACTTGCCGCAGGAAAAGAAATCAACCGCAGGCCCAACGCTCGAGCTCACTCGGCTAGAGATCGGCTTGGGCTCGCGTCGTTTGCAACTTGATCAGCGCTGCGTGTTGCAGGCGGGCCGCTTGTATCTGGTGATGGGGCCATCCGGGAGTGGCAAATCGACGTTCGCGCGCGCCATGCTTGGTTTCGGCCAACTCTCAGATCCGGTCACGCCGTGTGCCGGCCAGGTCACGTTGAAAGACGCCGCGGGCAAACCGCTTGCCATCTGGAAGGGCGATACGTACAACCCGGCCGCGCGGTCGCACATTGCTTTTTTGCCGCAATCCGAAAAGCTCGGCTTCATTGACGCCCTCTCGGTGACGGACAACCTGACGCTCTTTTCCAGCCTCGACTCCGCGAAAGCCAAGCAGGAAATCGATCGTTTGGCGGCGCGGTTTCGCTTGCGGCCAGTCCCGCGCCAATTGGCAAACGCCTCGGGGGGCGAGCGGATTCGTATGTCGGCCGTGCGTGGGCTGCTCCCGCGCGAGACGATCGGAAAGATGCCCGAGGTGATTATTGCCGACGAGCCGACCGCGGCGCTCGATCCGGCGAGTGGCGCGGCCATGGCGCGTTCGCTCATCGAATTGGCCGAAAGTGGCGCGTGCATCGTGATTGTGATCACGCACGAGCCGGAAACATTTATCGATGTGGCCCCGCTTGATGATCATGCGCACGACGAAGCGGCGCAGATTATTGAATGCCGACTCGAAAATGTCGCGACTCAAAAGCATTCGCTAGTGCCGCTGGCAAGACTGCGGTTGAAGGACGTTCCTCAAGCGAACTCACAACTCGCTGGCTACCAAACGCGCGCCGCAGGCGCGCTGCGGCAACTCGGCGCCTTTGCGCTTGCGCCGCTGGCGTTTGTCTGGGGCTTGTTCGGACTGCACCGTCCGCTGTTTTTGTTACGGCAAATCGTATGGGACTCGATCGGCGTGGGGACCCACGTCTTCAGCCTGCTGGGCTGTCTGCTAATCGCCGGCACGGCGGCGTATTTTATTTTCGAGCGTTTGCCCAAGCCGGAATTGCTCGATCCGCTGCTATTGCCAGAGATGATGATCATGGTGGGCCACACGCTGGTCCGCGCGATTCTGCCACTGGGGGCCTGCGGATTGATTACCACCAAGCTGGGCGCAGCGCAAGCCGCGCGGCTCGCGGCGGCGACGCGTGGCGGATTGCTCGAAACGCTGGCGCTGGCTCGTTGGCGCGTCGAGGCCTACGCGCTGGTCCCGGCGGTGCTGGCTCAGATTCTGGCGATGGCGATCGGCGCCGCGCTCGCGCTCGTCTGCGGGGTCGTGTTGGCTGGACTGGTCTACGTCGCCGGCCATCAAGAGGCGTCTCTGTCGCTGACAGTCAACCTGATGCTCGACGGACTCGACCGCGCGCCGAACTGGTCGAATTACTTGATTGCCAAGGTCATCGTCTCCGGCTTCCTCGGCGGCACGATCGCGGCCCTCTGCGGAATTGTGCCATCTGCGGCCAAAGACGACCTGGCCCGCGCTGTGCACCGCACGCTGCTCTGGAGCGTGCTGGCCGTGATCGCCTGCCAATGCGCGTTTGTGATTGCGGAATTTCGCCCGTAGGCCAATTGCCTTAATGCGATTCGCTTAGCTACACCAACCCGAAGCGCGAGCGAGGGTTCTTCTTCGATGTGACGACTACGAAGAACCCTCGCTGGCGCTTCAGGCTGATGAATCCACGAGGATCTCCTATTCTTTGAACCTGCGAGTAGTTCTCGGCGGACCTATTGGCCGCGCGGACGGTCGCCGCGCTGACGATTCCCAATCAGGCGAGGGCCATTCTCTGTGTCCTCCGTGCCTCTGTGTTTCCATCTTTCGTACTCCAGTTGAAACACAGAGGCACAGGGACCACAGAGGAGATCGTCGTATTCGCAGAGAGATGCCGTGCGCCAAGGCGGAAGCACTAGCGGAAGCGCACAGCTTCGAAAAGCGCAAGCGTGAAGTTCTTCTTAGACGCGACGACTACGAAGAACCTCGCTGGCGCTTCGGGTTAGTGTGCTTACTCGGCGATCGCAATTCGCTCGCCAATTGGCGGATGGCTGTGGAACAGAAAGACGGCCAGCCGTGAAGGGGCGGGATCGTCCTTGTTCAGTTTCGCCAGCTTGCGGAACGCCGAGATGTAAGCATCTCGCATGCCGGTGCGCGTCAGGGCGAAGCGGTCACACTGCCGTTCGAATCGGCGGCTCACCATGTTTTGCACCGGGCCAAGCAAAAGCGAGAAGATCGACAGCGCCAGCATCACCATCGGCAGCGCATAAACTGGCATTTGCTTCGGATCGTACGTCGGACCAATCCAGGCAGCCAAGGCGCGGTCGCAGATAAAAAACCCGACGAGGCTGAAGCAAAAACCTACGCCCATCAACTTCGGGATGTGCTTGTAGAAGTGATGTCCGATCTCGTGGGCGAAGACAACTTCGATTTCGTCGAGCGTGAAGCTGTCTAATAAAGTATCGCCGAGCAACACTCGGCGCGTCTGCCCCATGCCGGCCAGCATGGCGTTCGCCTTGGCTGTCTCGTCGCTGAGCACCATCCGATAGACCCCTTCGATCGACAGGCCAGTCTCGCCGGCCAGAGCCGAGACGCGATCTTTCAACTCCGGATATTCGAGTGGTTCGATCTTGTAGAACAGCGGCATGATCAACACCGGCGCCAGTTGACCCAGTACGATGCTCACCGCAAAGAACGCGAGCGCCGCGGCCAACCACCACCAGGCGCCAACCAGCCAAAAGAGGCTGAACATCGCCAGCACCATCACGGCGCCAAACAACACGGCCAGGCCAAACCGCTTGAAGTGTCGGTACACCCAACCGCCGAACGTCTCCCGGCTCAGCCCAAACCGATGCTCGATCACGTAGCCTGAGTACCAGCCGATCGGAAACGAAAAGCACTCGTGCAGGCAGATCATTAAGCCGTAGATCGCCAACAGCCGCAGCCAGACGTTGGGGAGCGATTCGGCCAGCCAGGCGTCCAGAGGGCGGGCGGCGACCAGGGCAAAGACGGCCATATAGACCAGGTCGACCCCAGAGTCAGTCAAATCCAGCGCGAGCTGCCACCGGCCGTATTGCCGGGCCTCGGCCAGCTGCTGGGGCGACATTTCGCCGGTTTCGGCGTCCAGCGGCGGTTCGGTCGCCGCCGTGGCGTCGGCAGGGAGTGGATCACGATCGGCAGGCTGAGAGGTGGTCATTCCGTCAGTTTACCACGGCTCGGCGGATTGAACCGGCGCCATGTAAATCCTTCCTTGGCCGCAGACCGGGGCTCTCTGATTCGCTTGCCCGACGCCTCAACGCCAATTAAGCTAAATACTTACCTCGTCTCTGCACGTCGGACCTGCGCTCGGGAGCAGCGGGTTGCCCTGGCTTACCTGCCAGATCGAACTCCCGCAGTTCCGTTTGTGGCCCAGAATTGATTGTCAGTGATTCTTCGTCTTTGATTCCGGTCGGTGTGTCACTCGTTTGCCAGTGCTCGCCAATTAGTCGCGCCATTGGCTGTGCGAGTGCTCCGCGTAATTTGACTCCGCAGAGAAACCGCGCATGCAAGCGTTTCGCAATATCTTCTCCGTCGCCCGTCTCGCCGGTCTCGCTGGCCTGATGGTGGCGATCGGGACGACGTCATTCGCACAACCCGCCACGCCGAGCGCTCCTGCGGCGTCGGCCGCGCCGACAGCCGCTCCTAAGGTGGCGGCCCGCCAAGCGCAGCCGGTGCAACCGCAACCCCGTCTCACGGCGCCCAAAGCGGGCGCCGGCAAGGCAACCACGCAGCAACGGTCGCAATATCGCCAAATCACTCGTGGCGTCATCACGACGATCGACCCTGAGCAGCAGAAGGACGAATCGTTCAGTCGGCATGACGCGATTGAGCTGTTATCCAAAGACCCGGAGTTCGCCGAGCGTGAGTGGTCGAAGGATAAGTCGCCGGCGAAGGACGTCGTCTTTCGGCGCGACGTTTGGTCGCTGGTCTTTTCGTTCAAGCCGATCCGCTTCATGCGTGTCGACGTGCCCACCTCCGAAGGGCGCATGCAGCGCAAGTTGATCTGGTACATGGTCTATTCGCTCCGGAACCCAACCGGCAAACCGGTGCCGCTTTTTGCGCCGCGGTTTCTGCTCGAGGTAAAGAGCCCGCACAAGCTGTATCCAGACCGGCTGGTTCCGGTGGCGGTGCCGCTGATTCGCCGGCGCGAAGATCCGAATCGCCCGCTGCTGAACACGATCGAGATCGCCCGCGAGATTCCTCCCACCCCCAAAGGTCAGGACGATAGCATCTGGGGCGTGGTAACCTGGGAAGACATCGATCCACGGACCGACCGATTTTCGATCTACGTCCAGGGCCTGACCAATTCTTATCTGTGGGACGATCCACCAGGCGCCTTTAAGGCGGGAGATAAGCCGGGCGTGGGCCGAGAGTTGTACACCAAAACGCTGATTCTCAACTTCTGGAGGCCCAGCGACACCGAGCACGAACACGAGGACGAGATTCGCTACGAGGGGTATAGCTGGGAGTATGGGCAATTGACTCCGAAGGGATTTCTCGCTAAAAAGCGAAATCCCCCTGCCGGCGCTCCGGCCGATGCTGGGGTTGCGCCGCCCGCAGAGGCAGCGCCAGAGCAGGAGCAGCCCGCCGACGACCCGGCTGAACCGCTTTAGAAGTGCCACTTTAGAAGTCATTAGCGAATTTCGTTTCCGATACACGCGTTTTCACCCACACGGGCGATCTCGACGGTCTGCAAAGGCTGTTGTCGCCGCGAGCCTGACTTTGGTCAGGCCAAGCTAGGAAAGAGAAGTCATGGCACATAAAAAGGGTCAAGGATCCACCCGCAACGGTCGCGATTCCAAGGCACAGCGCCGCGGTATCAAGCGTTTCGGTGGCGAGAAGGTCGAAGCCGGCAACATCATTGTTCGCCAGGTTGGCACCCGCTACCACGCCGGCAAGGGCGTTGGCCAGGGTAAGGACTACACGCTGTTCGCGCTGGTCGATGGCGAAGTGCTGTTCGATCGTGGCGGCCGCCGCGTGAACATCAAAGTTGCATCGGCGAACTAGTTCGCCAGCACTGTTTTGCCTGCAGCTGGGCGCCGGCTCACGCTGAGCGCAGCGAGATTCATCCAGTGGGGAGGTCCTAGGCGGGACCTCTCCATTTTCTTGCGCGCGTCGTGTGAGCCGCGAGGCGCTAGCCGCGGGTTCTTCGTCTTACCTCGTCCTCCGCGTCTCCGCGTGAGACCTTTCTTCTTTGTTCGCGAATTCAACTCCGCTAGCGGTTCTCGGCTCGGCGGGAGCCTCGCCCTCCCGGACAGCGTTGTGGCGGTTTGACGTTCCTATTGAATTTCGCCGGTTGCTACTTCACCCGCGGTTAGCGCCTTGCGGCTCACTTGCTGTCTGGCGCATGATGGAATGGATGCAACCTACAGCCACACTTTTGATTGGCGTTGCGCTGCTTTTTTCTACATGCGGCGGCGCCGTTGCTGTTGCGCAGCAGGGCGAAGCGCCGACGCCTGCCGAGTCCAAGAGCCCCCAAGTAGCGCCGGATGACGCGCGGATCAAGGCCGCCGGGATTCGCAAACTCTCTGGCGAGCATCTTACGCTCTACACCGATCTGCCGTCGGCGCGCGCGGTCGATGAACTACCGGCGCTGTTTGATCAGGCTTATGCGCAATGGCGCGATTATTTCGGCAAAGAACCAAAGTCGCCATGGCGCGTGGTCGGCTGCCTGATCGGAGACAAGCAAAAGTTTCAGGACGTTGGGCTGGCCCCGGCCGACTTGCCGCCATTCTTGCACGGCTATTACCGCAGCGACCAGGTGTGGCTCTACGAGCAACCGAGCGACTATTACCGTCGACATTTGCTACTGCATGAAGGGACGCACGCCTATGCGGACGCGGCGCTCGGCAGTTGCGGCCCACCATGGTATTTGGAAGGAATCGCCGAACTGCTGGCGACGCATTCATGGGTCGATGGAAAGCTAAAGCTGAACGTCTTTCCAACTCGGCGAGAAGATGTGCCGCTGTGGGGACGGATTAAAGTCGTGCGCGACGCCATCGACGCCGGGCATCCGCTTACGCTCAATGAGGTACTTGATTATGGCCCAACTGCGCACCGCCGCGCGGAGCCCTACGCGTGGTGCTGGGCCCTGGCTGCCTTTCTCGATGGGCATCCGCGCTACCACGAGCGCTTTCAAAAACTGCCGATACTGGTGCTGGAGCCAAACTTCAATCAAAAGGTCCGCGAGCTGTTTGGCGACGATTGGAAGCAACTATCCGACGAGTGGCAGGCCTTTGCGGCGAATCTGGAATACGCCTACGACTTCGAACGCGCCGCGATTGATTTTAAAGCCGGCCAGCCACTCCCAGCGGCCGGCGCCACTGTGACGATTGCAGCCGATCGCGGCTGGCAATCGAGCGGCTATCAGCTCGAAGCCGGTAAGAGCTATCGTCTGTCGGCCAGTGGGCGTTTCCAACTAGCAAAAAATCCGCGCCCCTGGATCAGCGAGCTAAACGGGGTCAGCATTCGCTACTCGCAAGGCAAACCGCTCGGCGTTCTGCTGGGCGCTGTCTATTCGCCCTCAAGAGACCCGCAGGCCCACGTGGCGCTGGCGACGCCGATCACGATTGGGCCAGCCGCCACCGTGAAGCCAGACCATTCCGGCACGTTGTACCTGCGCGTGAATGACTCGATGGCCGAGCTGGCTGACAACGCCGGCAAGGTAGAAGTGCGCATTATCGAAGAATAGCGCCGGGGCGCCGATGTCCATTCCGGCCGCGCCCATTCTGCATTTCTGCGCGGGCTAACTACTCATCCATTGCTCGGGTTTGCAGAATTTCCAACACCTGCTCATAGTCGGCACGGCGATCGAGCGTTTGACCGGCCAGCATCTGCTGAACGATCGAGCTCTCAGCAACTTTGCCTTCGGCGTCAGTATTGAGTTTCGCTCCTCTGTCCAGAAGGAGTTGCACTATTTTGGGATCGCCTTGCAGTGTGGCTTCCATGATTGGACTGCGGCCCACGCCATCGACTCGGTCGATGTCCGCGCCGTGATCGAGCAAATAAACGACCATCTCATACTTACGGACGAACACCGCGGCGGTGAGCGCGGTGTGCCCGGGAGTTGGCGGGACGCTTCTGGGATCGAATCCAAGAGTGTGATGACTCGGCGCGTCGATATCGATTCCATGCGCGATCGCGCGCGCCACCGCGTCCTGATTTCCATAACCAGCCTCTGCGACCATCTTGTTGACGGTGGGCAGACGGAGGCTCGTCGCCAACGCAATTGCCGGAAGTGGCCATACACACATCGCGATAAGCGTCACAGTCCAAAGCGAGTGTCTGTGGAACGACCGAAAGATGGCCGCGAGCAGAAGTAGCAATGCGGCCGCCCAGATCACTGCGCCGGTGCCGAAGGCGAATAACAGTGTAAATTGATACTCGATATTCGAGCCGCGATAGAACAACTCGACCCACAGCATCGGCGCGACCGAGATTACGGTCACCACAATCGCAGCGATTGCCAAGCGCGACTGCCTGATCGTGCGCGGTGGCGCCAGCGTTGTAGACGCTTGAACGTGTTGAGTCACAGTTGCCCCGATTGATTCACTGTTCGTAACGCCGAGAAGGTCACCAGCTTTCGATCTTCGCCACCAATTCCTTGGCCGAGGGCCGCGCGATGAACCGTTCTGGGCGGTGCAGCCAGCGGACCTGGCCCGAGCCGTCGACCAGGAGAACGGTCGGCGCGGCGCTATCGCCGCCTTCGGGGTGAAACCCCTTGTTGATCAAGTCAATTGCCGTCGAGAGCTCTCGCTTGTCGTCCGAAACGACCGTGAGATGTGGGAAGTCATTCTTGGTCTTGGCGGCCTCGTCCGCGCCTTCGATCGAGACAACAACCACATCGGCGCCGGCGCTTTCAAAGTCTGCGTGATGCCCTTCGAGCTCTGTCAATTGCGTCATGCAAAACGGGCACCCGCGCCCTTGAAAGAAAACGAGCGCCGTCTTGCGATTCTGGCGGAAGTAAGATTCGTCGATCGGCGTACCATCGGCCAAGACGGCATGAAACGCAGGCAGTGCGCTACCGGCGGCAATCGGCCCCGTGTAGGCAGGCAGTCGCGTGGCTGACAGCAGGGAGAACCATTCGAAGCCGGCCAATGCCACGCACAGCAGCGTAATCCCCACGCGCCACCAGCGCCAACCACGCGACGTGGCGTACAACACCCCAAGCGCCGCGGCCGTGCCAAGGATCGGCAGATACCAGGGCGTGATCAGGATTCTGGCGCCAAACGCCTGCGCGAAAAAGATCGGAATCATCGCAACGGCTACGATTGCCCCGCCCCAAAAAAGGAGCGACATGTTGGACCGGCCGTCGGCTAACGCAGTCGAATCGTCTCGCGGTGTTTGAGATGACGCGGACGCGTCGGCAGTTGGCTTGGCGATGGTCATGGTCATTGCTCCGCTGCTTGGAATGGAGCCGCTGCTGAACGACATTCTCCCAACCTTCAACCGCGAAGTCAATTTCGCGATGTTGCCGCCGGTTTTTCGGTCGGGGCCCGCCGAGGCATACATGCGTCGGGTTCGTCGAGGACAGGCTGCGTTGGTATCGCCTCGTGGGTATCTTAGAAGCTGTTTCTAAACGTCGGGGACTGCCCCCCCATTTTTCGCAGCGGAGCGGAGAAAAACTGGGGACTGTCCCCCTGCATTGACGTTTTGAAATATCCGCTTAGAGATATTGCCGTCGTGAACTGAACGTAAATGCGTAGCCTTCTAAAAGCAGCATTACACAAGCAACAATGTTTCAACGCGTTTCAGATCGTCCGATTGCAACGTGAAGAAGGGGCTTCTAGTGACTACCTCGGCTGCATCCCGGGAAAACTTTCGCGAGCCCTTTGTCGCCACGCGCTGGAGTATTGTGTTGGCTGCGGGCGGCCCGGAAGCAGACAGTAAACGTCAACGGGCACTCGAAGAGTTGGCTCAAGTCTATTGGTTTCCTCTGTATGCGTACGTGCGACGCCACGGACAGACGCCTGAAGCAGCTGAGGATCTGACGCAGGAATTCTTTGCGCGGCTGATCGAGAAGCATGGTCTAAGCGACGTCGATCCCTCAAAAGGGAGGTTTCGCTCGTTTCTGCTCGCGTCGCTCAATCATTTTCTTGCCAATGAATACGACAGGGCGCAAACCCAAAAACGCGGTGGGCGCAGGAAAATCATTGCCTGGGACGCGCTAGACGCCGAGGCGCGCTACGCGATCGAACCGGTCGACGACGTGACGCCCGAGCGTTTGTTCGAGCAACGCTGGGCTTGGGCGGTTCTCGACGAGGTGCTGCTCCGACTACGTGAGCTGTATACCACCCAGGGACAAGGCGCATTGTTCGAAGCGCTGAAAGGAGCGCTGATGCAGCGCCCTGCCGCGGGCCAGTACGATGACGTCGCTCAGAAGCTGGGCATGACCCCAAACGCGGTCGCGGTCGCAGCGCATCGATTGCGGGGACGATACCGAAAGTTGTTGCGGGACGAAATCGCCCAAACCGTCGCTGAACCAGGACTTATCGATGCCGAGGTCACCTATTTATTGAGTTGCCTGTAATCTTCGGCGGCGTTTGCTTTTGTATATAGATAGGCGAGTGCACCGCACGTCCGGAGACATTCAGTAATGGTTGATGAGCATAAGTGCCCACAATGCAGCGCGCCATTGGCCGCTGGCGCGCCGGAAGGGCTATGCCGGGTCTGCCTGCTGAAATTGGCGTTGGAGTCCAATACCCTCGCTCCCATAGACTCCGAACGCCTGGCGCGCTGGACGCCCCCCGAGCCTGCCGATCTGGCGAGCAGATTTCCGGATCTGGAGATCATGGAACTCCTCGGCCGGGGCGGAATGGGCGCAGTGTATAAAGCCCGGCAACGGAGCCTCGACCGGCTCGTGGCGCTGAAGATCCTACCGCCGGAGATCGGCCACGACGCCGATTTCACAGAGCGGTTCGCTCGCGAGGCCCTGGCGATGGCCCGACTCAATCACCCGCACATCGTCGCCATCCACGACTTCGGCCAGAGCAACGCCTTGTTCTTCTTTGTGATGGAATATGTGGACGGGCTGAACCTTCGGCAACTGCTGAATGCAGAGCGGATGGCGCCGCGAGAGGCGTTGGCCATCGTCCCGCAGATTTGCGATGCGCTGCAGTACGCCCACGATCAGGGCATCGTCCATCGAGACATCAAACCAGAGAACATCCTGCTCAACCGCGTTGGGCAGGTCAAGATTGCCGACTTTGGGCTGGCCAAGCTCGTGGGCGCCGAAGCGACGTTTGGCGCCGCGGAGCGAGTTGTAGGGACACCACAATACATGGCGCCTGAGCAAATCGAGCGCCCGGCGGAAGTGGATCACAGGGCGGACATTTATTCCTTAGGCGTCGTTTTCTATCAAATGCTTACCGGAGAGCTGCCCACGAAGCGCATGGAGCGGCCATCGACGAAGGTTCGCATCGATGTGCGATTGGATGAGATCGTTATGCGAGCGCTGGAAAAGGACCCCCAACGTCGCTACCAGCAGGTGAGCGATGTCAAGACACGGATGGACACAATCGTCGACAACCCGCCGAACGCAGCCGACGCTCCATACGTTGCGTTGCGTGCTCCGTTGAAGGCGAGCCGCGGCTTCTACTCCACGCCTGAGTTTATACGGACGGCCTTCGGTGGCTTTGCGTGGCGCAAGGGGACAGGCGAGCTCGCACTTTACGACGATCGGCTGGTTTTCAGCGAGGGCTGGCAACGGACGGAAATACCTTTCACTTCGTTGCAAGAGTTGGGTTTGGCGCGCACACCTCGTTGGATCAGCCCGCTGGGCCATCAACTGCTTTCAATCACCCATCACGAGAAAGACCAGCGTAACACTTTGCTATTCATGCCCGGCGTCGCCTGGTTCCGCACCACTGGTGACACCAACCGATTCGCGGCAGAGTGGATCATCGCGATACGCGACACCGTCAAGGCTGCTACTGGGAGAGTATTGACGTGCAGCTCGGATCGACCGGCGGTCGTCCTGGCCTCGCCGTGGGGTGCTCTGTTCGTAGCCGCGATCATGGGCATTCCGCTGCTGTTTGTCCTAATCATGTGTTTCTCCACGATCATGCATCGCACCAACGGCAGTGGCAGGACGACTCTCCCACAGCCGGTTACCACAGAACGATCGTATGGTCCCGTCAGCCGACAACCGATGCGACGTGCGCAAGAGAATCAACCACCGACACTGCCAGCGCCGTACAGTGGGCAACCGGCGCAGCGACAGTACAAAATGCCCGCTCGCAATCATTGACGCGCTCTGTCATTTCCTGCCTTGGGTGAAGGGGAAGACCTCCATGAAGACGCTATGGACGATCGTTGCGGTGGTTGGCATTGCACTGCCTGCGATTGCTAAGTGCCAGGATCAACAGCCGGCCCTGGCAGCCTCGCAAGACGCCAAGGACCTGCAAGGCGAATGGCAGGTAGTTGATTTTCAGATGAACGGCGCGAGCGATCCGCGGTTCATCGAGGCCAGGAGGACTAACCGCCGAGTCTTTCAGGGCGATACGTTCGTCGATTGTTACTTTTCTTCAGAGACAACGTTCGACCTGCGGGGAGATAGTCGAAATACATTTACGCTCGATCCTTCCAAAGCGCCAAAAGTGATCGACACAATCGTTACGTTCGCGGATCCAAAGCACAAGCCCGTCACTTGTCTCGGAATCTACGCGCTCCATGAGAAGAGCTTTACGATCTGCATCAACTCGCAGGGCAAACGCCCTACCGAGTTCAAAACCGTGGAGGGGGACGGCAACTTACTAACGGTGTATCGGCGTGTCGGGGCCGACCCCTCTGCCACGTTGGAGTTCACGAAGATTCAGCAGGACTACGCCGACGCGAGAAGGGCACAGTTCGATGCGTTGCAGAAAGTCAAAGCGATTGCCGAGCGACGAAAAATCGACGCCGAGCTCGCGCCCAAGCCGGAAGTGTTTTCCGAGCGCTATCTAAGATTTGCCGAGGCTCATCCGGAAGGTTTCGCGGGGCTGCTGGCCCTATGCCGGGCCGCATTCCACGCGCCGGCGTCTGAGTCAGGAGCGAAAGCTCTGACCCTATTGAAATCTGGACGTGTCTCCGACGCCGATATCAGTGATCTCAACCTGGCGCTGAGCTGGTCGCGGACATCGTCCAGCGTTGGACAAGCGTCTCTCGCCCCGACCGTGCTCGCGATCGTCAAACAACACCTCGATCATCCGGCAGCGGCCGAACTGCTGACCTGGGTATGCGCCAACGGCATCGGGAAAATCTCAGGCGAGCCGACTGCTTCGTTTGTTGAAGCGGCAGACTTGATTGTCGAGCGATTTGCCAGCAGTCCGGACATTTCCAATCTCTGCGGGCTGATGGCCGGCGCGAAGTCCAATCGCAAGTGGGCTGATAAAGCTGAGAAGTCTCTGCGCACGATCTTGGATCACAACACGCATCGCATGGTGCGCAATCGTGCATTATTCGCGCTGGCAGCCGTCGTGCAGGGCGCGGGCGAGGCCCGTCAGGATGAGGCCGAGCGGCTCTATCAACAGTTCATCACCGAGTTCAAGGATCCGCCGAAAGAAAACGCAGACCCTGTCGAGAAATTATTGCGCGATCTAGCGCTGGCCGAGATCGCCGAAATCGGTTCGCGTGGACTCGGCAAGCCCGCTCCTGACCTGGTTGGCGAAGACCTTGCCGGTAAGCCAATGAAGCTTGCCGACTTTCGGGGTAAAGTTGTCTTGGTCTCATTCTGGGCCACGTGGTGCGGTCCGTGCATGCGAATGGTTCCGCATGAAAAGGCGCTAGTCGAGCGTCTCAAGGATAAGCCGTTCGCGCTGGTCGGCGTCAACGGGGATATCGAGCCAGAGGAATTGGAAAAAGGGATCGAAAAGCACAAGATCACCTGGCGATCATTCAAGAACAAACAGGGGGATAAACCGGAGATCTCGGAAGAATGGAAGATTCCCGGTTGGCCCACCTTTTACCTCATCGACGGCAAGGGCATCATCCGCAAGCGCTGGGCCGAAGGCGTAGCGCCCGAAGTGCTCGACCGGGAGATCGACAATTTGATAGAAGCAGGCGCGTCCTAGTCCGTTGGACGCGGGACGCGTCCCTCGCGCCGATTGGCGTGACTGACGCGGCCGGTTGCAGATATTTCTGAATCGATGGCCAACCTCAAGGGGGAATTATTGTTTCTCCGCTGCGGCATAGTCCTTCCACAACCACTCCAATGCTTCGGGTAGCGTCTGCTTCTTTACGCCGCCGTCGCAATGGAAGGCGTTGCGAGCGAAAACGAATTGGTATTTGTATTTTTTCTCGGCCAGGACCTTGGCCATATTTTCGTTCGCTACGACCCAGTCGTGCATCCCATCGAGCATGGCGTTGGGGTTCAGCAGGTCGCTGTCGCTGATTTCGAGCCAGATCCGCAGCGGCTTGGCCGGGGAGTTGGCGATCAAGCGCTCATGAAATTCCCAGGCGCCATGCGGCGTCTTTTCGTCGTACGGCCACTGCTGGTTGACGTAGGTGCCAGAGTACGTGAGCACGCGGTGGTACAGGTCTGGCCGATACCAGGCCATGATCAGCGCGCACGATCCGCCGGAGCTGCAGCCCATCGTGGCGCGGGCGTCGGGATCTTTGGTCAGCTTGACTTTGCATTCCTTTTCCACCAGCGGTAGCACTTCCGTTTCGACGAACTCGGCGTACCGGCCGCTCATCGTGTCGTACTCCAGCCCGCGCTGGCTGCCTTGCGCGTCCCCGCTGCCATTGCCGATCGAGATGGCGATCATCGGCGGGACTTTTTTCTGATGGATCAGATTGTCGAGTGTGGCGAATAACAATGTATCAGGGCCATCCGCGCCGACGATGAACGGCGCCACCTCGCCCGGCTTGTATTGCTTGGGGACGTAGACTGCCACGCGGCGCGTGTAAGGCGCCGGATGGCTGGTCGTGACGATCATTTTGGCCGGGTTTGTTGGATCGGCCGTGCCATGCGTGTTCGGCTCGCGCGCGATACCGGGATAGATCTTGCTATCGGTCGATTGCATCGAGAGATTATGGACCGTCCCCTGCGGCACGCCCGGTTGGACCGTCGTGTCGGGCGAAGCCTTGTGAGTTGGCCCGATAATGAAATTGCCGTAGGCGTCTGCCGGCGGGACGTCGCCATCGGGCAATTCCTTGGCGTCGACAAACCCGGGGGTGCGCGGATCACGCGCCGGCGGTTTGGGACGCTGGGCAGCAGCGGGCCAGCAAGCGCTGCTCGCAATGGCCAGGAACAATGCAATCTTCGCACGCTTGGCATTCATGGGTAGTGCTCGTTTCGTGGAGGCATCTTGGCGAATCGTCAGATATTGGACGATCACCGGCGAATACACAAGGAAAAATTCACCCGGACCGCGTCAGGGCGCTCGCTAAGAAATGGTTGACGGCAATCTCCGGGCAGCTTCCAATCAAGGCCGCATTCGACGTACGCGACGATCCTTGGTTTCCGGCCCTGCCTGCCGTGGAACGCTCGCTTCACTTCAACAGTCGGACGGGGGCGACGCACTGTATGGATCCTGAACCTCTACAAATTGCGCCTGCGATTTCAGGCCTGGTCTGCTTTCTGCCGTTTTTGCTATTGGTGATCGCCTCCTCGGTATTTTGGATCTGGATGTTAGTCGATTGCTTGACGAATGAGTCGAGCCAGGGGAATGAAAAAATCGTCTGGCTGCTCGTCATCGTGCTGCTCCATGGAGTCGGCGCCTTTCTCTATCTGGTCGTGCGTCGTCCGCAACGGAAGCGAGAACTTGGCCGGTGAATTCTCGCTCCCTTGTGAGAAGTGTGCAGCTTCAACAATCAAGCGCCCGACTACCTCTGCTCCAGACTCTGACTGAATTCGCGTCTGAGCATCGACAAAGTTTCAAGTCTTTCGGGGGGATCGGGCAGAAATTCCTTGCGTTTACATTTGAGAACTAGAAGATCACGGTCTACTCTTTGGGGTCGCGCGACCGCGGTCGTGGTTTCACGCGCAAACTCCCAAGGTTCATCTCGAACATTGCACATAGGGGAGCCCGCTAATGCGCCTGAAATCGCTGCGACGTTTTAACCTCAGAAGCCTGGCCGTGCGGTTGCTCGTCCCTGTCGCCGGCAGCCTGCTAGTTTGTTTCCTGGCGTCCGCAGCCCAGGGGCAAGTCATCACCCGCAATGGCGACGGTGTCGAAGCGATGTTCGCTTCGCAGAGCGAAGCCTTTAAGGATTCTGATCCGACGGGCATTCTGTGGGGACTAGCCGGCTCGGGCCCCTACGCTGCAGGTTCTCCCCTCCCGGGATTACCTCCCGTGCCCACGGCGTCGATCACGCCTGCCAGTGGCAACCCGTTTGCCGGTGGCGGTTGGACTTCATTGTTCAATGACCTCGCCGGGACGAACACCAACACCGCGGCGCAGTCGATCATTGACGACAATATCTCCGCTACGCCAACTGTGACGTCAGACGTCAGCATTGCAATCCCGGCCTGGCGGCTCTACCAGGCGCCCCTGGCCACCGGGTTTGCGTACGAGCAGTTGAACTTCGGCTCGAATTATCTCTTTACGTCAAACCCAGGCCTCGGGGCGTCGACGCCAAGCCTGCCGATCTATATCAACGGCTATGTGATTCCCGGCGGTGGGGCATACGCGCAGTTTGACGCCGTGATCGACTACACCTGGATCCCGGTGAACATTAATACCTCTGGCGTGATTGGCGCCAGTGGTCCGCAAGTCTCACTTGGGCAATTGACCTACACGTTTAATCAGCTTGGCGGCGGCTCGTTTGCCACGACGTTGTTTAGCAGTGGTTCGCTCCTGGCGACTCCCTCCGGCAATGGAATTCTTGCGCTGACCGGCCATATGTGGATCGCTGGCGATCCGTTCGAACTAAATGTCACGACGGTCCCTGAACCCGCGAGCATTGCATTGCTGAGCGTTGGACTCGTCGGACTGATAGCTTATCGGTGGAGATGGAATCGGTCCGCAGCTTAGCAGCCAGTCGATCACACTAACCCGAAGCGCCAGCGAGGGCTCTTTGCCGCGCCGGCGACTAGTTATCTAGCAGGGCTAATCCTAGGGCGGCATGCTCACGCTTGGGTGGGCATGCCGCCCTGGCCCGAAATGAAGCGGCCCCGGTCCGCTGGCCACCGGGGCTGCCCCACCATCCGCGGCTGACCGACGCCGGTACTTCAACGGCGTCCTGGAAAGATCCGTTCGGGGTCGCCAGACCGCCCAAGTCGGCGGTTTCTCCGGGTTTCCCCCCTCGCCGGGCGGGCCTGTCGCGCGTTATCCTTGAGCTTGCCCAGCAGGCCCCCGCACGCGCCCCCCTTCGGTTCCCTTCCACACCGCAACCCAACGTCCTAAATGCCCAAGCTTTATATCGAAACCGTTGGCTGCCAGATGAACATGCTCGATAGCGAGCTGGTCGTGGCCAGTCTGCGCAAGCAAGGGTATGAGCTGGTACAAACGCCACAACTGGCAGACACCATCCTGTTCAACACTTGCAGCGTCAGGCAGCACGCTGAGGACAAGATCTATAGCGCCCTGGGCCGCCTGAAACACGAGAAGAAAAAGAACCCCGGCAAGATCATCGGCGTGATGGGCTGTATGGCCCAAAAAGACCAGCGGCTCATCTTCGAGCGGGCGCCGTACGTCGACCTGGTGGTCGGCCCCGGCCAGCTCCATCAGATTCCATCGTTGATCGAGCAAATCGCCGCCGGCGCCGGGCAGCAGCTCGAAGTCAGCCTCGACCGGACCGAGGGAAGTCGCACGGCGGTCGAGCAAAGCTTCGAAAGCTACGATCCGCTGCGCGACGAGCAGATGCGCCCTTCGCCGTATCAGGCGTTTGTGCGGATCATGATCGGCTGCGACAAATTCTGCACGTACTGCATCGTGCCCAAGGTCCGCGGCCCAGAGCAAAGCCGACCGGCGGCCGAGATCGTAGCCGAAGTCCGCCGCCTGGCCGATGAAGGCTGCCGCGAGATCACGCTGCTGGGCCAGACCGTCAACAGCTACCGGCACACGGCCGGCGGCCGCACGTCTCGTCTGGCAGACCTCCTACATGATCTGCACGAGGTCGAAGGCATCGGCCGGATCAAGTTCGTTACGAACTATCCGAAAGACATGACCGACGACCTGCTACACACAGTCCGCGACTTGCCCAAGTGTTCGCACTATTTGCACGTGCCGGTGCAGAGTGGATCGAACGAGATCCTGAAGCGAATGAAGCGCGGCTACACCGTCGAAGACTATCGCGAAATGCTCGCGCGGATCCATGCGATTATTCCCGACGCCGCGATCACCAGCGATTTTATCGTAGGCTTCTGCGGCGAGACCGAGGCCGACTTCGAGCTCTCGGCAGAGCTCTTGCGCGAGGGACGTTTCAAGAACAGCTTTATCTTCAAATACAGCGAGCGTCCCGGCACCAAGGGCGCCGAACTCTACCCGGACGATGTGCCGGAAGACGTCAAGCGCCGTCGCAATAATGAGTTGCTGGCGATGCAGACCAAGATCAGCGAGGCAGACAACCAGCAGTTCCTGGGGCGCACGGTCGAAGTCCTGGTCGAAGGGCCAAGCAAGCAGAACCGCGGCGAAGGGGAACTGCTTCAATTGACCGGTCGTGACAACTGTGATCGAATCGTCGTGTTCGATGGTCAGCCACGCCTGATTGGCCAGTTTCTGCCAGTGATGATCTACGACGCCAACGCCTGGACCTTGTTCGGCACAGTCGTTACCCAGCACGCCGGCCCCGAAGTGTATAGTTTGTAACCACTTGATCGCTCCCTATCATCCGGCGACTGCGACGTAGCACCACGGTGGCGGCTGAGACCGAAGTTAGCCATGGACATTGACCGACTGCATCGTTACCTCGACAAGCCTGCCGAGGCCGCCGGTTGGTTGAAAGGCTGGGGGCTCGACGACGTCGAGCGGGCGCACGCCAACGTCGTCAATGTCGCCACGGCCGGCGTCACGCTCGATCTGCTGGCTGTGATCTGCGATCAACTGGCCAAGCATCTGCCCACGTCCAGCAATCCTGATCTGGCGCTCAATTCGCTCGATCGGTTTGTGGCTGCCTCGCGCAGCCCGTTGGCGCTCGCGTCGCTGTTCGAACGCGATCCGGAAGCGCTGCCCGTGCTGCTGCAGATCTTTGCCACCAGCCAGTACCTGGCCGATGTGCTGATCCTTGACCCCGGCGCGTACGATTTGCTGCGATTGACCGAAGGGCAGCCGGTCTCGCGCGAAACGCTCGTTGAAGAGCTGGCGGCCGAAGTCGCGGCGCTCGACGACGAAGCCGCAGTGATGACCGCGCTCCGCCGCTACAAACGCCGCGAGACGTTGCGGATTGCCTACGGCGATATCATTCGCGGCCAGAATGTGGCGACCGTCACCGCGCAGATCTCCTACCTGGCAGACGCCATTGTCGAGAGCGCGGTTCGTTTCGCGCGTCGACGGATGGAAGAAAAGCGAGGAATCCCACGCCGACCCGATGGCCAGCCTGCGCGGTTCGTCGCGCTGGGCATGGGCAAGCTGGGCGGGACCGAGCTGAACTACTCGAGCGATATCGATCTGATTTTTCTTTATGAAGCCGATGGCCGGACGGCTGGCCCACGGCCCATGGATAATGTCGAGTTTTTCGACCGCCTGGTCCGTGACGTTGTCCGCCTACTGACCGAGACCACCGAACTTGGCACGCCGTATCGTGTCGATCTTCGCCTGCGTCCCGAAGGGCAACGCGGCGCCCTGGTGCACAGCCTGGAACAGGCCATGCACTATTACGATGTGCTCGGCCGCACCTGGGAGCGACAGGCCTACGTGAAGGCGCGCCCCGTGGCCGGTGATCTGGATCTGGGCAAGGAGTTTCTCGAATACCAGGAGCCGTGGATCTATCGCCGTTATCTCAGCCTGGCGGACATCACCGGCATCAAGGCGCTCAAACGCCGCATCGAAAAGCGGACCCTCTTGGCCGGCGCGGATGGGAGCGACGTCAAAACGGGCCAAGGTGGCATACGCGACGTCGAATTCGTGATCCAGTTCTTGCAATTGCTCAATGGCGGCGACATGCCGCAACTGCGCACTGGCAACACGCTCGAGGCGATTGCCCAGTTGGAAAACACCGGCTGCCTGACACGGCAAGAGCGATCGTACCTCGAAGAAAACTACGCCTTCCTCCGCAAGATCGAACATCGGCTGCAGATCATGTTCGATCTGCAAACGCATGACATGCCGGCCGATCCTGCCGAGCTGCGCCGCCTGGCAATTCGCATGGGCTACGCCGACGCGAAAAACGGCAAAGCGCTCGCGGCGTTCGAGCAGGACTACAAGTCGAAGACTGCGCTGAATCGCAAAATTCTCGACCACTTATTGCACGACGCCTTTGGCGACGATGCAGAGACCGAGCCCGAGGTCGATCTGGTCCTCGATCCCGATCCTCAGCCTGAGCGAATTGCCGAAGTGCTGGGGCGGTATCCATTCCGCGATGTGGAGCAGGCGTACAAAAATCTGCTGGCCCTCTCGACCGAAAAGATCCGCTTTCTTTCGACACGGCGCTGCCGGCACTTTCTGGCGTCGATTGCGCCGCGCTTGCTGAAAGCGATCGCAGCCACGCCCGATCCGGACTCGACGCTGAGCAACCTGGAAAAGGTCAGCGATTCCCTCGGCGGCAAAGGCGTGCTGTGGGAGCTATTCAGCTTCAATCCTCCCACGATGGACCTGTGCGTTGAGATCTGCTCGTTCAGCGAATTCCTCTCGGGCTTGCTAATGAGCAACCCAGGCATGATCGACGAGCTGATGGACGGGCTGGTGATGAACAAGCTGCCGAGCATCGCCGACCTGCGCAAAACGCTCGGCGAACTCGCGCGCGGCGCTGAAGACCTCGACCCGATCCTGCACAGTTTCAAAAACACGCAGCAGTTGTACGTGGGCGTGCGTCACATCCTGGGCAAGGAAGACATCCAGTCGACGTTCGGCGCACTGACGAACATTGCCGAGGTCTGCCTGGAGCGGATCGCCCTGGCCGAATACGACAAGCTGACCGAAAAATTTGGCGTGCCCACCGTGGCCGAAGGCGAACGCGCCGGGCAGCCTTGCTGTTGGGCGATCCTGGGCCTTGGCAAATTGGGCGGGCGAGAGTTGAACTTTCATAGCGATCTCGACGTCGTGTTTCTTTACGACGCCGATGGCCAGACCGTGCATGCCCGCCGCCGCCATGGCGAAACGACGAACAATCAGCACTTTTTCAGCGAACTTGGACAGCGGATCATGAAGACCGCCACGCGGCTGGGGCCGTACGGCCGGTTGTACGAAGTCGATCCGCGGCTGCGTCCCACCGGTCGCAGTGGCGCGCTCGCCACCAGTCACGCAGAATTCACGCGCTATTTTGGCGAAGGCGAAGCCCAAGTCTGGGAGCGGCAGGCGTTGACCAAGGCGCGCGTGGTGTTGGCCGCCGGCGATGGACCGGAGCAGGCGAGCGAACTGGCCGCGCACGCCGCGTTCGAACATGACTGGCAGCCTTCGCACGCGGCCGAGATCCAGGCGATGCGTCGCCGGCTCGAAGACGCGGCTCCGCCGAATAACTTGAAGCGCGGCCCAGGCGGTATCGTCGACATTGAGTTCCTCGTGCAAATGCTGCAACTGGCGCACGGTCGTCGCCACAACGCGATTCGGACGCCCAGCACCCTGACGGCGCTCGCAGCGCTGCGCGACGCCAAGTTACTCGACAAAGCGGACGCGGAATATCTGAGCGAAAGCTATCGCTATCTGCGATCCGTGGAGTGCCGGCTGAGATTGATGAACTCGACCGCGCGCAATACCCTGCCGACCGACCCACGCGAACGCGCCAATCTGGCAGCGGCGCAAGGCTGCTCAAGCGCCGCAGACCTGATCGCCGAGTGCCAAACCCGCATGACTGGCAACCGGGCGCGCTTTGAAAAGATCTTCGCAACGATGTCGCGCTGAGCAGAAACGTCTCCCTCTCCCGGCGGGAGAGGGTTGGGGTGAGGGCCAGATGCGCGATCGGGTCTTCAATCTATACGCGCGTTTGAATGGCGCCGGCCCTCATCCGGCGTGCTCACGCACGCCACCTTCTCCCTAGGGAGAAGGATTTGCACGCTCAGCTCGTCTCCAACGCCGCAGAGATATTTCCCTTTGCTACGCCGTTGGTCCGCGGATCTCGCCACTCGATCGCCAGCGGCAGATCAAACACCCACTCGAAGAAATCACAGCGGCGGCGAGCGCCCCAGATGTCGACCTCGGGCAACTCGTCCGCGATCACTTTCATTTCAATCTCGCGCGCCGTGACCGTGATTTCGACATCGCGAATCTGCTGACTGTGGCTGCGGTCCAATCCGCCGGCCACGCGCAGGATCGCCGCCAGGCGGCGCACGCGCTCCCGATCTTCGATCGATAGCCGCTCGTAATTTGCGTGTTTCGGTTTCGGCTTACCGCCGCGGTGATAGCGGGCAATGTTGGCGATCAGCTCCAGCTCTTGCGGGCGAAAGCCAGACAGACTGCTGTTTAGGATCAGGTGATAACTGTGCTTGTGGTGCTGATCGTAATCGATCAAATAGCCTACGTCTTGCAACTGGGCCGCGGCCTCGAGCAATTGGCGATCGTCCGCTCGCAACTGAAAGGGCTCTTTGAGTTGTGCGAACATCGACCCGGCAAGCTTTGCGACCTGCGATCCGTGGCGGGTGTCAACACCGCAGCCAGCGGAAAAGCGTTCGATCGCCGCTTGTTGATCGTGCGGGTCGGTGCTGGTGCGGCCGAGCGTGCTGTCGATCATGGTCAGCAGCAGACCATCGCGAATGCCGCGGTTGTGAACTTGCAGGCGATTGATTTTGAACCGCCGCAGCAGCCGATCGATGATCGCGAGGCCGGCGACGATGATATCGGCCCGGTCGGAACTTAGCCCTGCCACGTTGCGGCGCGCTTTGGCCGGCGTTTTGCGCAGCCGGTCAAGCAGGTGCCGGACCTCGGCGTGCGTGACTTCATAGCCGCGGATCGGCAGCCCGGTCTGGCCCTTGGCGGCCATGACCATGTCGGCCAAGGTCGTGAAGGTTCCGCCTGAGCCAATCAAGATATGCGGTTGAAAGAATCGCTTGCGCGTGGCGCGGCGCAATTTTCGATCGATCGCGGCGACCATCTTCTCAAAGTCTTCGAGCGAGCAGTCCGCGTCGGAGAGGTACTCATCCGTCAAACGGACGGCGCCGAGCGGCGTTGTGAAGATCGCCTCGATCATATTGCCCGACGCGAGAATGATCTCGGTGCTGCCGCCGCCGATATCGGCGATCGCCACATTCTTGCCGGCCAGCGGAAAATTGCGGGCGACGCTATAAAACGCCAGCCGCGCTTCCTGTTCGCCGCTGATCGTTTCGACGTCGAGGCCGACTTCCTCCTTCGCGCGGCGGCAGAAGTCAGCGCCGTCCTTGGCCTCGCGAACTGCGCAAGTGGCAATCACGCGGATCTCGCGGGCTTGAAAGCCCTCGGCGATTTGCTTCATCCTGCGCAGCGCGGCGAGCGAAGCATTGACGGCGCCCGCGTCCAGGCGGCCGGTCTTGTTCAGATTATGGCCGAGCCGCGTCGTCTCTTTTTCTTCGTCGAGAATCCGGTAACTGCCGTCGCGCAGCGGCTCGGCGATGATCAGCCGCATGCTGTTGGTGCCGATGTCGATCGCCGCCAATCGATAGGCGAGATCCGGCGACAGAAAAAACTGCTTTTCTTCCATGGTGTCAATCTAGGGCGCTCAGGTGGCGAGTTCGCATCCGTGTCTCCAATCTTCCCACCCGTGGATAGGATAGCACACGGTCGAGGCTTTGAGGACTTGAGGGGTTGAGGACTTGAGGCAGAAGAATTCGTGCGAGATTTATTTCGTCAGCGTCAGGGCGCAAGCCCTCCGGTTCTGCGTTCTTGCGTTCTGTCAATTGCCGAGCTGGATCTCGCTTCTACCGGGCGGATTGCGCGGCGCCGCAAACGATAGCGCCTCGCGGCTCACCTGACCCTTGCCGTTGCTCGGCGCATAGCCATACAATCTCCTGGCCAATCAGGCGGGGCTTTGCCGATCTTTGCGAGGCGGAATTTCGATGCCGGAGCTTCCTGAAGTTGAGACAATGCGGCGCGGCATTGCGGCCGTGGTGGGAAGCCGGATCGTCGAGGTCGAACGCCCGCGGATCAGCCGCCGGCCGATTTTGATTTCACCGAATGGCGCGGCGCTGCGCAAGCGCCTGGTGGGGCGCAAGATCATCGAGACCGATCGCCTGGGCAAGCGCGTGGTGGTGCGGCTCGACAGTGGCGACTCGATCATCTTCGAGCCGCGCATGACGGGCCTGGTGCTGATTACCGATCCGCCAACGCGCGAGCATCTGCGGTTGCGGTTGTTTCTCGAGAACACAAAGCCGCCGCGCAACCTGGAGCTGCTATTCTGGGACCGACGAGGGCTGGGACTGGTTCGCGTTGTCTCTCCCGCGGAAATGATCGAGCGTTACGGTCCCGAGACACTAGGCACAGACGCGCTCACGATCACGCCGGACGAGTTAAGCGAGCGCCTCGCGCCAAGCCGACGGGCGATCAAGGTAGCGCTATTGGATCAGCGCGCGGTGGCCGGTATCGGCAATCTCTACGCGTCGGAGATTTTGCATCTCTCGGCGATCCATCCGGCAATCGGCTGCAACCGGCTACGCGACGACGATTGGCGCCGTATCCACAAGGCGATGCGCGACGTGCTGACCAAGGCGATCCGCTACGAAGGCTCGACCTTGTCTGACGGAACCTATCGCAACGCGCTCAACAAAGAGGGTGGCTACCAAAACCACCACCGCGTCTACGACCGCGCCGGCGAGCCCTGCCCAGGCTGCAAGACAGAGATCGTCCGCGTGGTGCAGGCCCAACGCTCGACGTTTTTTTGTCCCGAGTGCCAGCCGAAGAAACGACGCTAGGGATAAAACGCTTTTGGCAATACGATCCCGGCAGGGATCGCAGCGAATAGCCGGGCGGTTGAGCGAAGCGATACCCCCGGTTCATGGGCAACCCCCATGCGTCGTCGACCCCAACGAGGTCGCACAATGAATTCGCTTTGCGGTTGGGACACGATTGAGAGTTGGAGATGTCGTGCGAGACGCCGTTCGATCAAACGATTGGCTCTTCGCAAATGTGCGATCCCTCCAGGATCGAACTACGTCGATCGCAGGGTGCTCCATCTTCCGGGGGTGTCGCTGTCGCTCGACCCCCGGCTATGCGCTGCGACCCCCTTGTCGGGGTCGTAATTTGGTTGCAGTTTGAGAACGCTTTAGGTCCAAGCCCACAAATTTGCACCCACCCCACGATTGAGTTCTAATAGTCACACCGGCCGGTCGCGTTTGTCAAAGCAGCGCCGGCTCGGAACAGTTGCACATCACGCCCGCATAATCGGCCCTGCATTAGGAGGCTTTGTCATGTCACTTGATTCTCGCCCTTGTCCAGATTGTGACGCTGACGGCGCATCGCTTGCCAAACAATCCATCGAACAAGCGGCGGTCGATCGTCGCCGCTTTTTGAAGGCCGCCACCGTGACCGGTGTGGCCGCCCTGGGGCTCAACACGGTTCCGCTCTGGACGCCGTCGGCCGCGCGGGCTGCCAAGATCGAGTTCGACAAAAAGGCCGCGCCGGAATCACTCGTCAAAGTCCTTTATGACAACCTCACGCCGGACCAAAAGAAAAAGGTCTGCTACGAGTGGGACTTCATGGATCCCAAACGCGGCCTGCTGCGGACGCGCGTCGCCAATAACTGGAACATCAACGAAAACTTCATCTACGGCGATTTCTACACCGCCGAACAACAGGAAATCATCCGCGCGATCTTCGAAGGGATCATCCAGCCTGAGTGGCACGCCAAGATCGACCATCAATTGCTGGACGACGCCGGCGGTTATGGGCGCGAGCAATCGCTGGCTATTTTCGGCACGCCAGGCTCGGACAAGTTCGAGTTCGTCATGACTGGCCGCCACATGACGCTACGTTGCGATGGCAACACGTCCGACCACGTCGCGTTCGGCGGGCCGATCTTCTACGGCCACGCGTCGAACGGTTTCAACGAAGAGAAAGAGCACGAAGGCAACGTCTTCTGGCCACAAGCGTTGGCTGCGAACAAGGTCTACACCATGCTGGACGGCAAGCAGCGCACGCAAGCGATGGTGAAGGCACTCCCGGCCGAACAGAAGTCTGGCTTCCGCCCGGCAGGCGAAGCGCGACCGGGCCTGGCCGTGAGCGATATGTCGGCCGATCAGAAGGAAGAAGTCCAGAAGGTTCTACAAAAGTTGATCGAGCCGTACCGTCAGAGCGACAAGGACGAAGTGGTCGCTTGCCTGAAGGCCCAAGGCGGCTTGGACAAGTGCAACCTGGCGTTCTATCAGGATGGCGACATCGGCAACGACGGCGTCTGGGATTGCTGGCGTTTGGAAGGCCCGGCGTTCGTCTGGTACTTCCGGGGCAGCCCCCACGTCCACGTCTGGGTGAATGTGGCGGACGATCCGTCGGTGAAGTTGAACGCTTAAGACGCGCGACAATAAATTCAGAAGCCACCGCGTTGCAACAGTGCAGCGTGGTGGCTTTTTTGTTGGCGTCTACACCGGCCCGAAGCGCTAGCGAGGGTTCTTCTCTCTCACCGCGTTGAACAAAATGCGAAGAACCCTCGCTGGCGCTTCGGGATAGTCTGCGGTCGCGCCTAGCGCCCCGTCTTCAGGCGAATCTTGTAGAGCGATGTGTCGACGGTGATGTAAAGCGTGTGGCGATCATCGCCGACGCCGAATTCGCAGTTGCTAGGCAGGCCGGTTGCCTTCGGCGCGTCGGCGCCGGTCTTGGCGTCAGCGATTTGCGGCTTGCCGGTGGCTATATACGCCAACTCTTTGCCATTAGGGTCGATGACAAGAATGCCGGGGCGCTTGGCGTTCCGCGCGGCCAGATAGAGATTGCCGGCGCTATCGACGGTCATACCATCGCAGCCATCGTCGGCGCCAAAATCGATCACCGTCCGGCGTGGGCCATCAATTTTTCCCTCGGCCGAAAGGGGAAAGGCGTAGACCTTCATGGCGCCTTTTTTTGGCTTCGGCGCTCCGGCCGGCAGCGGGCCATCGGCGCCGTTGTTTGTGTCGGCCACGTAGATCGTTTTCTGATCGGGGCTGATCGCGATGCCGTTGGGCTTCTCGACGTCGTGCGTTAGCTCGCTCACGCGGCCATCGGTATCAATGCGGTAGACGGCGCGATGTTCGAGTTCGCGAGCTTCGGTCCCAACGTACTTTGGATCGGTGAAATAGATTCGGTCTGCCTTGTCGAGGCAGACGTCGTTCGGAGCGTTGAAGCGTTTGCCTCCGATGTTGTCGGCCAGCGTCACGCTCTTGCCGGTCTTGATATCCCAGCGCGAGACGCGCCGGCCACCGCCGTCGACCCCTTCGCAAGCGATCAGCCCGCCTTTGGAATCGAAAGCCAGACCATTGGCCTGGCCGCTATCGGCAGTGAACGTGCTGGTGCGACCGGTCTTGGGATCGTACCGCAGGATTTGCCCATGATCGGGGCCTTCGGGTATGTCGCTGAAGTAGATGCTGCCGTCGGGCGCGGCGGCTGGGCCTTCGGTCAACCCGCCGCGGATTGCCGAGGAGCGCTCGTGCAATAGTTCCAGCTTGGCGTCAGCGGGCACGATCGGGTTTTCAACCTCTGCGCCGAAGCACTGCTGCACCCAGAGGGTACCCGGCCAGCAGTGACACCCGAGGTGGATACTGAGACAAAGTGCGACTGCCCACCAGGCGCCCAGAGTAGTAAGCGCCGCTCGATATCGTGTCATGCTTGCTCCTCGAAGGTGAGTCACTTCCACGCGTCGCGCAAATTACCGTCGACGCCGGCGATCTGTGGTAGCCAGGCGAGCGCCGTGAGCCGCACGTCGATATCGACTTTCTTTACGCGGATCACGACGCTTTCGAGCTGCTCTGTCAGTGGATCGATCCGCGATTGCAATTGTTTGGTCGCCAGGTCGATTTCGTCGTCGAGCTCTGCGCGTTTGGCGTAGAGCTCGCTCAGCGTCGCTTCGGCTCGATCGACGTCGGCTTGTTCCTTGGCGGCCCGGCCGGCGCCGCGGGCCGCCGTCGTGGCGCGGCCGATCGATGAACGGCGTCGTCCCAGAATCACATCGAGCACGCTCGCGCCGACCGACACGGCCGTATCCCAGCGTTTAGCGCTAACATCGCTCTTTTCTTTTTCGACGCTGGCCTGCGCCCGCGCGATCCGATCATCAAGCTGTTGCCGCTTGGGAGCGTACTTCTGCCGTAGCGCCTCGAGCAGTCTGTCGCGCTCTTCGCGAGCCGCTTGCTGCAAGCGAATGCGAAACGCCCGCTCGTTCTCCTCGGGCTGCGAGACTTCGTCGACGCTGGGGCTACGAAGTAGCGTCAAATGTTCATTTCGATAAAGCGCATCGGCCAAAGATTTCTTCCAGCCGGCGGCAGCCTTGGCCGTGGCGGCGTCGGGCGGAATCGCGGCGAAACTTGCTTGCTCGGCGGGCGCTTGCTCCAATTCGTCTTCCGTGAGCTCTGCGCGTTGCGATTCGGTCCAATCGGGCGCGCCAGTAGTCGCCGAGAACGCTGCGAGCAGGCAGAGCGGTCGCACGCATTCGACGCCCAACTTCTTGTCCGCAAATCGCACCGTCGCCAGACCGAGCGCGGCCGGCGCGTACACAAGCGTATCCGGTTCAGCGCGCTCACCTCGCAAAGGCAAATAAAACGAACGGATCTGCGGCGGCAGCATCGGCGGCGCGGCCGAAGCGACTGCCGACGTGTTAACTGCTTCGGCCGATGGCGCCGCGGCAGGTCGCGCGACGGGCGGCGTGGAAGAATGTGGCGGCGGTGCAGCGGGCTGCGTAGCAGCAGCCTGGGTGGTAGAGGATGGGACTTCGGCCGATTGTGTCAGTCGTTTGATCTGATCGCGCGAGAGCGGCCCGCGAAGGTAAGACATCGCCCACCGCGCCTGAAACACCACCGGGCCGTTTTCGTGAACGTTATTCATCAAAAAGACGCGGTTCCCCAGCATGGAGAGCACTTGCTCGATCCGTTGCCGGTCAAACTCCGCTCCGGCGCTGGCGGCCGCGCCTTCCAGACCTTCCATCACGCGCTGCTTGTCGCGCTCGGTTTGCAGTCGGCCCAGGAACCACGTGCCGGCGTTCGACAAACCTTTGTAGTCGAGATCGACCGGGTTCTGCGTCGCCAACATGATGCCCAGTCCAAACGCGCGGGCTTGCTTCAACAACGTCAACAGCGGCGTCTTCGATGGCGGATTGGCGACGGGCGGGAAGTATCCAAAAATCTCGTCCATGTACAACAGTGCACGCAGGCTGGTGGCGCCGGGCTGTGTGCGCATCCAGGCCAGCGTTTCGTTCAACAACAGCGAAACGAAGAACATCCGCTGCGCGTCGTCGAGATGCGCGATCGAAAATATCGAGATCCGCGGCTTGCCCTTGGGCGTGTGCAAAAGCGCGTCGACATTCAGCGGCTCTCCCTGCATCCAAGCGGCAAAGCTGGGCGCCGAGAGCAAATTGTTCAAACGCATCGCCAGGGCAAATCGATCCTTGGCCGGAAAGAACGATTCGAGGTCCAACACGCCGACCTGCGTGATCGGCGGCTTTTGCACTTGTTGAACGATTGCGCCAAGATCAAGGCTTTGCCCGGCGCGCCACGCTTTCTCGAGCAGAGTGGCCAGCAGGATATGCTCGCGGCTTTGCAGCGGATTGGCGTCAATGCCTGCCAGGCCCAATAGCCCGGTCACCGTCGAATTGATCCGATCGTGCAGCAGCTCGTTATCGTCGAGCACTGCGCGGTCGGGCGCGGCAAAGGCTCGCAAGACCGAGACGCCGCGACCGGCCGAGCTACCCGGGGTGTAGATGGCAAACTCGGCGGCGTCTTTTAAACGCCCGATTCGCGCGCCGTCCATGTCCCAATCGGCCAGGCCCTGCTTCCAAAGCTCAGCCTGCGACTTGGCGAAGTCCTCAACGCTCATCTCCTTGCGGAGCGCGTCGTCCTCGTTGACCCACGGCTTGAATTCCTCGGCCGAGAGATTGGGGAACGTCAAAAGCAGGTTCGTGAGATCCCCTTTGGGATCGATCACAATCGCCGGAATGCCATCGATCGCCGCTTCTTCGAGAACAGTCAAGCAGAGCCCCGTCTTGCCGCTGCCTGTCATGCCGACGCACACGGCGTGCGTCAGCAGATCCTTGGAGTCGTACAGCACGTACTCTTTTTTGGGCTTCGCGCGGTCGAGGTCATACTGCCGGCCTAGATAGAAGACACCGAGTTTTTCGTAGTCTTGCACGTTGTCTTTGCCGAGAGAGGCGCCTTGTAATAACCGCGCTGTGCCAAAAAAGGCTACGAGCGCAGCCGGTTAATTCGCTTGATCGAGTTCGCGCGGTGTCGACAGCGGCTCCAGGCGCGGCATCGTTTTGTCCGGCAAGCCACCGGAATATCGCACGATGCAGTACAACGCCCGCACGCCGTCTCGCCAGGTGATCTTTTTACCGTCAGCGTACGTGCGACCAAAATAACTGATCGGCCGTTCGTACACTCGAATCCCGCGCAGGCTGGCCAGCTTGGCGGTCAACTCGGGCTCGATCCCAAAACGATTCTCGCGCAATGTTGGCGCGATCTTCTGAATCACTTCGCGACGGAACACCTTGTAGCAGGTTTCCATGTCGGTCAGGTTCAGGTTGGTCATCATGTTCGAGAACAGCGTCAGCAACCGGTTGCCCATGTAGTGCCAGAAATAGAGCACGCGCTGGTTGTCGCCAGTGAAGCGACTACCAAAGACGACGTCAGCTTGATCCTCGACAATCGGCTGAATCAGCTTGGCGTATTCTGAAGGGTCGTACTCTAAGTCGGCGTCTTGCACGACAACGACGTTGCCCGTCGCGGCGGCAAAGCCGGTGCGGAGCGCCGCGCCTTTGCCTTGGTTGTGAGGATGAAAGATGATCTTGAACGTTGGATCACTTTTCCAGGAGCTGAGGATGTCGCGCGTGCCGTCAGTGCTGCCGTCGTCGACCAGGACCATTTCGACCGGCAGCCCTGTCGCGCGTACTCGGCTGACCACTTCTTCGATCGTTTCGCGCTCATTGTAAATAGGGATCACGATCGAGAGGACGAAGCCTTCGGGCAATTCGTAGATGCCCAGCTTGCGACAAATGCCAGGACCGAGCAGCCGCCAGACGGGCTCCAAACGAAAATCGCCCTGCTGGCGATTGGCCGAGACCGTTGAGTCGTCGGGCGACCACCAAGGCCGATCGGGCGCCGGCGGCTGAATAGCGCGCGGGGGGTCTGCGCGATGGGACTCCGGACCGTGGTGATCGGGTTCTTCCATCGCGAGATCTCGATTCAATTCCGACATTCGGGGCAGTGCGGCTTGGAGTAACGAAGCTTCCGCAGCTATCCTACGTTGAGGAGCGGACCCTGTCCAAGACCTGCCACACCAGCTCCAGGAGGGTTGCAAAGTCCTGGAGAAGGGGTCAGGCACATGTTTTCGGCCGACGTTTTTTCGGAGAAGGAAATCATCTCGCCGAAAAAAGAGCCAGACCCCCGACTTTGCAGTTCTCCTGAACCAGCCACGGATGATTATGCCCACCAGCTTTCGCGTAGCCGCCGTCCAGATGATGTCCGGGGAGGATCCGGCGCAGAACCTTCGCGCGGCGGTCTCCCTGGTCGAACAGGCCGCGGCCGGGGGCGCCCAGTTGGTGGCCCTGCCCGAGATGTTCCTCTGCTACGGCCGGCCGAGCAAAATTTTAGCGGCGGCAGAGTCGATCCCCGGGCCCACAAGCGATACGCTGTGCGACCTGGCTCGGCGGTTGAAGATTACGCTCGTCGCAGGAAGCTTTTGCGAGCGCGCGGCAGAGCCCCATACGCCAGTTCAGCCCGCAGCGCCTACAGCGCAGCCCAGCGCCCACCCCGAGCGGGGTTTCAATACGAGCTTGATGATCTCGCCAACTGGCGAGATCATCGCTACGTATCGCAAGCGCCATTTGTTCGATTTGGAAATTCCGGGCGAAGTGAAAAGCCGAGAATCGAGCTGGCTGATCGCCGGCGACGCAATCTGTGTTACGGACACGCCCTTTGGTCGCGTCGGCCAGGCGATCTGTTATGACTTGCGGTTCCCTGAGATGTTTCGCGCGCTGGTCGACGCCGGCGCAACACTCGTCTGCATTCCTTCGGCCTTTACCGCAGCAACGGGGCGCGATCACTGGGAAGTTTTGCTCCGCGCACGCGCGATCGAAAATCAACTTTATGTCATCGCGCCGAATCAATTTGGACCGCACGCGCCCGGCATGACGAGCTATGGTCACTCGATGATCATCGATCCTTGGGGCGCCGTGCTAGCAACACTAACCGAAGGTGAGGGGTTGATTTTTTCGGAAGTGGACCTCGCGCGCGTGCAGACGATTCGACAGCGATTGCCTGCGCTCGACCATCGACGATAGCGCATTTCTCGCTGTAGCCAGTCGTTTTCGCAATCATCGCGCGTTCTTCTCGCATGTGTTCTGCGCGCTGCGCAAGAGCGCGCAGAACAATTCATCTCGGAATTGCAAGCACCATTTCGCGCAAGAAATTTCTTTCGCGTAGAACAGCTTGACAGTTCGCTTTCATTTCGCAAAATGTGGCCATGTGCTTGAGTCTTCTCAACGATGCACGCACGTCAGTCGAGTGGCAAGCGAAGTGACTCCGGTTTGAAGTCGAACGGAACGTCAGCACAGAGTTGTGCGAAGCGAATGGGTTGTCCGAGTCGAGTGGCCCAATCCTCGGATTTAGAATTTCGAATCGACGATCAGGTGTTTGGCGAGTAGGTAGGTTTGGCGATTGACGGCGAAATCGGTTCGACCGATTGTCCTTTCGGTTCGGCGCTATTCCTTGAAGGATTGGGTCCTGTGGGGATCGAGTTGACCAGTTTTTTGGTAAGGCAACTGACTGGTTCCCTGCGCTGGGTTTGCTTCAGTCGCCTGTCAGGATTGCGAGCGTTACAAATCACGATCGACTGTTGTTGGATTGACAAAGTCGATCTGCTGTGTCTTAAGCGAGATCATTTGAGGGGCGGTATTTAGGGACGGACCTCCGCGACTTCGGTCGATCAGGGATGGTCCCCTCAAATTTTTTCGCTGTTCAGCTCTCTACCTGCGGTTTTCCTGGCAGCTTTATTTCCGGCGCCTGGGTTCCGGCAGCTGGGTCCCCTCTAGAGGTCCGTTACGTTGCACGGCCCCCGATGCGGTTGCGGTCCGTGCTACTCTCCGGTACACCCAACGTAGAGTAAGCGGCCATTCCCTTAGCGCCTCGCCCCTACCGGCAAAGTCGGTATTCCAGTACATGGCTCGCTGGGCCTCCGCAGCGTGCCAGTAGCGCCGCGTGAATTGAGAATCGGCAGTCACCATGTCGCAATGCCTGATCGCCTTAGGCGCAAATCTGGGAGACCGGGCCGAGGCCATCCAGCACGCGATCTCGCTGCTTGGCGAGAATTCGCATTTTGGCTCGCTCACCCACAGTGCCTGGCATGAAACCGCGGCCGTCGGCGGCCCGGCAGACCAGCCCGCGTATCTCAACGGCGCGATCCACGTTTCGACGGCGCTCGGGCCATTACAAGTCCTAAGTGAATTGCAAACGATCGAGCAGCGCCTGGGACGCGATCGCCAGGAACGCTGGGGCGCACGGACGATCGACCTTGATCTGCTGCTCTACGATGACGTGGTTCTCTCGACGCCCGAGTTGACGCTGCCGCACCCGCGAATGGCGTTTCGAAAATTTGTGCTGGCGCCGGCCGCCGAAGTCGCTGCCGAAATGGTCCATCCGCAAATCGGCTGGACGATCCGCCAACTGTACGATCATCTATTGCACGCTGTTCCGTACGTGGCCATCACTGGCGCCGACGAGGCCGGCAACGCTCAACTCGCTGCGCAGTTGGCCGAGAGCTGCGGGGCCAGAAGAATCGACGGACCTGCGATCGATCTGCGCCCAGGCAGGTCCAGTCTCTCGTCTGGCCCGCTTCTGCGGCCAGAGATAGAATGGTTGCAGCAAGTGGAACCACTCCTTGGCAAGGTCGACTGGCCCGATCCGTCGCGTCTGGCGATCAGTGATTTCTGGCAGGAACAGGCGCTAGCGTTTGGCTCGGTCGCCCTGGCGGAGTGCGATCCGAAGACGATCAGCCCGCAAGTCCGCGAACATGCTTGGGGCGAGCTGCTTGCCGTGTGGCGCCAGGCGCGAGACCGGGCGGATCTGCCCAAGCTGCTCGTGCTGCTCGATCCACCGGCAATGAGCCATGATCGCTGGCAGGATCTGATGCGGCAAGCGATCCGCGCGCGATGCGAACAACCGGGGCTGGGGCCTGTGTTACGATTGACGAGCGCCGACCAGCAAGCCAATGTTGTCGAAGCTCTGGCTGCAATCGACGCCATGCAATGAAGGCGCGATCGTTCGAAGCAATCGCGACGCTCAAGACAACGCCAGGCCAGTTCGGCCACGTACTCTGAGACCTCTCCAATCCGTCGAACAACCATGGCCGAATCGAAGAATCCACTAGCGGACACCGTTGTCAACAATATCAAGGTTTGCGACGACGCGCAAAAGATGCGCGACATCGTGACCTCGTTGCGAGCCCAGGGCCGCAAGATCGGCTTTGTGCCAACGATGGGCGCCTTGCACGCCGGGCATCTCAGCCTGGTCGAGGCCTCGCGTTTGGAGACGGACATAACGATCGTCTCGATCTTCGTGAACCCCAAGCAATTCTCTGACCCCAAAGACCTGGAGCGCTATCCGCGAACTTTGTTCATGGATATGGCGCTGCTTAGCCCATTGGGGGTCAAAGTGATCTTCGCGCCCAAGCAAGACGAAGTTTATCCGCCCGGCTACAGCACCAGCGTCGAGGTTTCCGGCGTGACCGATCGCTGGGAGGGAGAATTTCGGCCCGGCCATTTTGCCGGCGTGGCGACCGTCGTGCTGAAGCTCTTCAACATGGTCCAGCCTGACATTGCCTTCTTCGGCCAGAAGGACTATCAACAGACCCTGGTCGTGCAGCGAATGGTCAAGGATCTGAATGTCCCGGTACTAATCAAGATCTGTCCCACGGTCCGCGAGCGCGACGGCCTGGCCATGAGCTCGCGAAACGCGCTGCTGACGGCCGAAGACCGACAGCAAGGGCTGGTTCTGAGTCGCAGTTTGAAGCTGGGTTCGGAATTGTTTGCCGCTGGTGAGCGAGACGCTGCAAAAATTCGCCAACGAATGCTGGCCCTGTTCAAAGAAACTCCTGGCGTGACGGTCGAGTACCTGGCGCTGGTTGATCCGGATCATATGCGCGAAGTCTCACACGCTCAGGCGGATAGCGTAGCGATCATCGCGGCGCGCGTCGGCAGCGTGCGATTGATTGACAATTGCATCGTGGGAGAACGAATCCCCTGGACGACGAACCGCTAGATGTCATCCGTGCATCAAGCTGACAAACCAAGGCGAGATCTACCGTGCGTTCGACTCTCTTCTATATCCCACAAGAGCTATTCGGCTATCCGTTATTCGGCATGGGCTTGCTGCTGGCCGTGTGGGCCGTTGTCAGTATTGGCGTGCTGGCCTGGCTGATCCGCAAGCAAGGATTCAACAACGACACGATCAGCTACATCCCGGTGCTGCTGCTAGTCGGTCTGACGATTCGCTACCTCGCGCCCGGTATCAGCGAAGAGCGCGGCTTGCCGATTCGCGGCTACGGCGTGATGTTGGTCGTGGCGGTGCTATCGGGCGTCGCGCTCGCGTGGGTGCGCGCCAAACGGATGGGAGTCTCGACCGAAATTATTCTGTCGCTCGCGTTCTGGCTGTTCGTCGCAGGCCTCGTCGGTGGTCGTACGTTCTACGTTGTGCAGAACTGGGATCAAATCGTCGATGGTGGGCCGGCCTACACGGCCGACCGCGAACCAGGTGAGCCTACGCCGCCACTTTCAACGCGCCTCACCCGGACCGTCGTGTCGATGATCAGCGTCAACAACGGCGGACTCGTGGTCTATGGCGCCTTGATCGGCGGCGGCCTGTCGTTGATCGCGTTTGTCTATCGTTACCGAATTCCCGGTCTGGCGCTAGCGGATTTGATTGCCCCGAGCGTGGTGCTGGGGATGGCGCTCGGCCGGGTTGGCTGTTTTTTGAACGGTTGCTGTTTTGGCGACGTTTGTGATCTGCCGTGGGCCGTGACTTTTCCGAAACAAAGTCCGCCGCACGAATTAAGCCCCGCGCACGAACAGCAGATCCTGATGGGCCAGATCTTTGGGCTGACCATCGGCGCCGATAAAAAAGGCGCGCCGATCATCGCCGACGTTCGTCGGGACACGCCTGCCGCCGCTTTGGGAAGATTGAAGGCAGCCATGCGCATCGACCGGATTGGCGCGACCGCTACCCCTACGCTCGATGAAGCACAGCTCGCGCTGATGAAGACTTACCAGACCGGCGGACCGTTGGAGTTGACTATCGATGGCAACATCTATCGATTGCCAATGCTCGAAGGCGCCAAAGACCACAGCCTGCCAGTCCATCCATCGCAGCTCTACAGCACGATTGACGCAATCTTGTTGTGTTTGTTTTTGATTGCGTACTACCCTTATCGCTGGCGCGACGGCGAAGTGGCCGCGCTGACGATGATCTTGCATCCGATCAGTCGCTACCTGCTTGAGATCATTCGCAACGATGAATCACCGATCTTCGGCACCGGCCTGACGATCTCGCAGAACATCAGCCTCGGGATCCTGTTCCTCGGCATCGGGCTCTGGGTCTACGTCTCACGCAAGCCAATGGGGACAGCCTGGCCAACAGCCGAAAGCCTGGCGGCCGGCAAGGCGGTAGGGGGCGGAACGGGCCGGGCAATTGCGCGGCCCGCGTGACGTCTCAGGGCCTCTCACCATGCCCCGTCCTGCCACAACTGCTTAGCTGGCAAAGAGTTTGACATCGCCACGCCTGGCCGGGATGATTTGGGCGTGGGCCTCTTCTGCAGGCGCCGGGAACTCTTCACGCCCCCGGGGCGTCAAAGACTGTGACACCGAACGTGGACGACGACTGCCTGGTGGACGACAACCGCCTGATCGACGAAGCGCTGGCCGGCAAAACCGATTCGTTCGGCCGGCTGGTGGTGCGCTATCAGGACCGGCTGTATCACGCCATGTCGCATGTTGTCGGCAGCGCGGAAGACGCTCACGATATTGTGCAGGACGCGTTTACGCAGGCCTTCGTCAAGCTGGAAAGCTTTCGGGGCGCGAGCGCGTTTTACACCTGGCTCTACCGAATTGCCTTCAACGTCGCGGCCAGTCGCCGACGCCGCGCCCGCCCAACCGCCTCGACCGATCGCAACCAGGCTGATCGGGGCGAGCAAGTCATAGATCCTCGCGAGGCCCCGCACGAGCGCCTCGAACAACACGAACGAGCCGAACGAGTGCACGCCGCGCTGGCCACTCTGCCCGACGAATATCGTCAGGTGATGGTGCTGCGCGAAATGGACGGTTGCTCGTATGAACTAATCGCCGAGATTTTAGACCTGCCGGTCGGAACTGTCCGCAGCCGGCTGCATCGAGCGCGGACGCAGATGCGAGAATTGCTCAAGGAAGTCCTGGAGATCGATCTCGAATAGACCGACGCAAGCTTTAGCAACGCAATCCGCGGAGTGGCTTCCCCCTCGCAGGGCGCCGCGCCGCATAGCCTCGAACGAAGGATGTGACGCCCGACTCGCGGTCGTCGATTCCTGTGCTTTATGGAACACATACCGGACGACGAACTGATCAGCGCTTACCTCGATGGTGAGCTGACCGGCAATGATCTGGCCCGCGCCGAGCAACTCTTGGCGTCGCAGCCAGACAGCCGGCAAATGCTCGACGAGCTGATGGCGCTGCGCGCCTCGCTCCAGGCGCTGCCGCAGCAAAAGCTGGGGCCTGACTTTGCCGAGTCAGTCTTGCGCCGCGCCGAGCGCGAGATGTTGCAGCCCGGCGCAAACCAGGTAGCCGCAATCGAGGCCGCCTCGCCGACTCCGGTCGATACTTGGAGGCCGGAGGTCCCACCGATCCTGTCGATGTCGCGCTGGACTCGTCCGCTCGTTTGGGCGGCGCTCACCACCGCGGCGGCGATCATGATCATGATGTTCTCTCCGCCGGACGCAAAACAGAAAGTGGCGCTGGCGCCAAAAGTAGCCGATGGGCCTGCTCCCGCGGATCTGGCGATGCAGGCTCGGGATGTCGACGCGACCGACAACCGTGCGATGATTGCCACAGACGCAGCGTCTGGTGACGCTGCTCCACGAATCGCCGGCGGGGAATCAGGTCAAGGCGGGCTATTTGCAGGACCGGAGAGCGCTGCCCGCGACGGTCAAGCCAATCCAACGCCGGAGTCATTCAGCGTTGACGTCCCCGGTGGCAACGACGCGCTGTTGGTCGTGCTCTGTGACGTCACGCCCGAAGTTGCCAGCTCCGCCAGCTTCCGCAGGCTGCTAGCCGAGCATCAGATTCCTTGGCAGGATGAACCAAACGCCGGCAATGCGTCGGGCGGGCAGCGCGCTTTCGCTGTTCAAGAGAGCGCAGGCGCCGGCAAGGAGGCAGACCCTCCAGCAGCAGATGCAGATAAGGTAAAGCAGGCTGAACCGGCGTCCGTTGGCAAAGGCGAAGTCGCCACCGATGCTTCAAAACCGTTGCCCGCGGAATCAGGCGCTACGCCGCCAAGCACCGAGGCCGTGTACGTCGTCGCAGCGCCATCCCAGGTCAACGCGACCATTGCAGCCATCGCCGGGAACGCTGAATATCGCAACCTTCAGATGAAAGAACTCACCGGGCCGCTACCGCACGAGCTGCTCGCAGGGATGCGTGAGCATCGCGGAGAGGCGCCGGAACTCGACGCTGCGCAGCAGAATGCTGCCCAGCCGCTGGCTGCGACTGCAGATTCCGCCCGGGAACGTTCGCGTCTTAGCAAGCGCAACCTGGCAAAAAGTGAGGAAGGAACGGATCGCGCTGATGCGCCGCCGACTCCGATGACAAGTCGGATGGCAACCACAGCCGCTGCTACCCCCGGCGGAGACAACGCGTTGGGCGCTGCGGATGCTGTTACTTCGCCACTAGTAATGGCGCAGCCGCCTATCGCTCACGCCGAACCGGCTTTGCTTTCGAGCGCAACGATCGCCGAGCTATCTCGCGCCGTAGACCTTAAAACACCCACCACCGATGAAAAGGCCAGCGGGGAACAAGGTCAACCAAGTGAGCAGGCATTGAAAGATGAACCGTTTGACAAGCAATCGTCGAACGAGAAGCAATCCGTCGCCGGTAACGGTATCAACGGTCAGCCTGGCGACGGTAACGCTGTCGACGATGAAGCTCGCCGCAATGAGAGTGACGGTCGGAAGTATGGCGCCAAGGATCCATCGCAGCAGCAGAAACTCCCGCTCGGCCAGAGCGAAGCCGCGCCGGATGGCGACGGAGAGGGATCCCTCGGCGCTTCGCAAATGCGATCAGGCAAAGCCGTCAGGGGGAATCTGAAGGCAGGTTCAAAGAAACTCGACGCGCAAAATGCAAAGGATAGCGCGCCCCCGAAGCCTGATAGCGGTCGCGATCAGAATTCACCAAAGACAATGGCCGCGCCTACCGATCCTCGGCCGGCCGCGGCGCCTCTTCGGGCCGAACCATTAGACGCCACGTCTGCTTCCCCATCACCAGCAGCTTCACGTCCCTCTGCGGCTGCCGCGGCTACGTCTCCGCCGGCCCCAGCAATGGTTCCCGCCCCAGTGGCCGCGCCTGGCGCTGCTGGGAGCAAGCCAACTGAACTAGGCAAGAACGCTGGCGCCGTTGAGGAGCCATTCCACGACGAATTGCGGAAGCAGGAATCGACAAAGTCGCTTGAGGCGGTTTCTGCCAGGCGGGCCATTTTTCTGTTCCGCGTGGTCCCAGCCCCAGCGGCCGTGCCGCAACGGTAACTTGGCGTCGATTCTTCAAATTCAGCGGAGAACGCTGCAATCGCCGCAGGGGACCACCCACGCTTACGGCCCAGCATGGCCCCTCTCAGACGGGCTGTCTTGACGTAAAATCTCCTAGGCGGTTCGCCCGGCTGCTCGCTTTATTTCGAGCGGGCGATTTGCCGCAGTTCGGACACGCTCACCAAGACATTCTCCGACTGCTCCCTCGCTCCTATACGGCACGTCGCACTGACGCGGAATAACGACGCATGAAGCTGGTCAAGGTATCCGCCGCGGTGCTCAATCAAACGCCGCTCGATTGGAACGGCAATCGCGATCGCATCCTGCAGACGATCGCCGCCGCGCAGGCGGACGGCGTCAGCATCCTCTGTTTGCCTGAACTGTGCGTAAGTGGTTACGGTTGCGAAGACGCCTTCCACTCGCCCGGCGTTCGTCGGCTGGCGCTCGACACGCTCGCTGAGATCGTCCCGCAGACGCGCGGCCTGATCGTCTCGCTCGGTGTGCCGTTGGTCTACCAGCACGCGCTCTTCAACACCGCCTGCCTGGCCGTCGATGGCCGGATCGTTGGCTTCGTCGCCAAGCGTTACCTGGCTGGCGATGGCATCCACTATGAGCCGCGCTGGTTCAAAGCCTGGCCGGCCGGAGCCCGTGGCGAAGTCATGGTCGCCGGCGAGGCCTGCCCCTTGGGCGATATGGAGTTCGATTGCGGCGGCGTGAAGATCGGTTTCGAAATCTGCGAAGACGCCTGGGTCGCCAACCGTCCCGGGGCCGAGCTCGCGCGGCGCGGCGTCGATGTGATCCTCAATCCCAGCGCCAGCCACTTTGCCTTCGGCAAGGCCGAAGCGCGGCAGCGGTTTGTGCTGGAAGGATCGCGCGCCTTCGGCGTGAGCTACATCTATTCCAATTTGTTGGGCAACGAATCCGGCCGCGCGATCTACGACGGCGGCGCGCTCGTGGCCTCGGCCGGCAGGTTGGTTGCCGCTGGACCGCGGTTCTCGTTCGCAGATTGGCAATTGACGACGACCGTAATCGACGTTGATTCGACGCGAATGCAGCAATCCCGCACCGGCAGTTTCGAGCCGGGGCTCGATCGTGGCAGCGCGGTCGTGGCGCCCTTCAAATTTCCGGATCTCCGTCCGACGGCGCCACCGCCACCGCAACTGGCCCGCTGGGAATCTGGTTCGCACGTCAAAGATGAAGAGTTCGCCCGCGCGATTGCGCTCGGCTTGTTTGATTACATGCGCAAGAGTCGCTCGAACGGGTTTGTCGTCTCCGCGAGCGGCGGGGCCGATTCTTCGGCCGTGGCCTGCCTGGCGGCCATGCTCGTCGATCTGGGCGCGCACGAGCTCGGCCTGCCTGCTTTTGTCCGCAAGCTCAGCTACTTGAAAGCCGCGAGCGCAGCAACATCGACGACGGAATTGATCGAGCAACTGCTGACGTGCGTTTACCAATCGACGCAGAACAGTTCGCAAACCACGCGCAGCGCCGCGGCCGGCGTCGCCCACGACCTCGGCGCAAAGTTCTACGAGTTCGACGTCGATCGCCTGGTGCAGGATTACATTCGCATGGTCTCGGGCGCCATCGGGCGCGAGCTGACTTGGGGCCAGGACGATCTGGCGCTCCAGAATATCCAGGCCCGCGTGCGGTCTCCTGGGGTGTGGATGCTCGCGAATCTGCGCGGCGCCCTATTGCTTTCGACCAGCAACCGTAGCGAGGCGGCCGTCGGCTATGCCACGATGGATGGCGACACCAGCGGCGGATTGAGCCCCATCGCCGGCATTGACAAAGCGTATCTTCGCCAGTGGCTCGAATGGCTGCGCGACTTTGGTCCCGAAGGGGGCCGCGCGATCCCTGCGCTAGCGGCCGTCACCTGCCAGCCACCAACCGCCGAACTGCGCCCACCAAGCGAAGGACAAACCGACGAAGCCGATCTGATGCCGTACGAGCTGCTCGACGCGATCGAGCGCGCCGCGATTCGTGATAAGCTGACACCGGTCGAAGTCTTTCAGCAGATGCAACCGCGCTTTGCGCAGTACGACGCGCAGCAGCTCGGCGTTTGGGTTGAGCGGTTCTTTCGACTGTGGTGCCGCAATCAATGGAAGCGCGAGCGATACGCTCCCAGCTTCCACGTCGACGACGAAAATCTCGATCCGAAGACGTGGTGCCGGTTTCCGATCCTCTCGGGCGGATACGAACGCGAGCTGGCCGAGCTGCGTGAGTTTGTGGCGGGCTTGAAGCCGAACGGTTGAGGTGCGTGCTGATGCAAGTCGGGGCGTTTGCGCTGGAAGTCGAATTGGCGCTGCTCTGCCCTCATCCGGTTTGCGGGCACCGACGCGGAGCGTTGGTCGGCAAACCACCTTCTCCCGGCGGGAGAAGGGATTCGGCTGAACCTCTAGTGGCGGCCATTTCCGTTGCCGCGGCCGTTGCCGTTGCCGTTTCGCCCGTACCCGTTGCCGTTTCCATTGTTGCTTGAGCTTTGCTGGATCTTGGCGGCGATCGGTTTCAGGTTGCCGGGACCCAATAGATCGTCGACTCGGCGGCGCAGCTCGGTGCAAAGGTCGACCTTCAAGCCGTCGCACTCGCACGTGACTTGGCTGCCATCGGCCAGGCTGAGGACCAGTTGGAACTCGGCGCTGCCGGGATAGCCGCGCAGGATTTCATTGAGCAAATCCAGGCCGCGTTCGCCGTGGGCACGTTCGTCGTAGCGGATCCGCACGCCGCGCGTGAAGCGGGCGGCCAGGTCCGAGAGCGCAAAAAGCTCATTGACGATCAGGTTCGCTTCTTCGCTGCCGGGACGCTTGTCGATGGTGCCGCGGATGCCGACCACGGCGTCGGCCTTCACCAGCTCGCCATACTTGGCGAAATCTTCCGGCCACAGAATGCAGCGCATCACGCCGCTGGTGTCTTCCAAGTCCCACATCGCGTACTTGGTGTGCGTGCTGCCAGGTCGTGGGTTCTTGGTGTGCGAAAACTTGATCGACGCCAGGATTCCGCCCAGGATCACTTCGGTGCGATTGCTCAGCGCCGCGGCCTCGGTCGTGCTGTGAGAGCAATACGTGCGGATCGTCTCTTCGTGCTCGGCCAGTGGATGGCTCGAAAGGTAGAAGCCGAGCACTTCCTTTTCGGCCGTCAGTTTCTCGCGCTCCGGCCATTCCGCCAAATCCGGCAGCGAGCTCGTGGCCGTCGATTTCGAATCGTCGTCCTCCTCGAAATCGCCGAACAGTCCTTTTTGGCCACTGCGACGATCGGCCAGCGCCGCGGCGCCGGCTTGCAGCGCCTTCTCCACCGCGGCGGCGTTTTGCGCACGACGAGCGCCGGTGAAATCGAACGCGCCGGCCTTGACCAGCGAATCGATCGCCGAGCGATTGACGACCGAAGGATCGAGCCGTTCGCAGAAATCGAACAGATCTCGGAACGGCCCGCGCGCCTTGCGTTCGGCGACGATCGCTTCCGCGGCTTGCATGCCACAGCCCTTGATGGCGGCCAGGCCGAACTGAATCTTGCCTTCGCTCACCGTGAAATCGCCGTGGCAGCAGTTCACGTTGGGCCAGACCACGGCGATGTTCATCCGCCGGCAATCTTCCAGATGCTCGACCAGTTGGTCCTTGCGTTTGAAGTTGCGCTGGTTAATATCGCCGCACAAGAGGGCGGCCATAAACTCGACTGGGTAATGCGCCTTCAAATACGCCGTCATGTAGGCGATCAGGGCATAGGCCGTCGAATGGCTTTTGTTGAAGCCGTAGCCGGCGAATTTTTCGATCATGCCGAAGAGCTCTTCGGCCTCGTTCTTCTTCAGCCCTTGCTCGACGGATCCTTTGACGAACTGCTCGCGGAACTTGGCGATCATCTCCAGCTTTTTCTTGCTGATCGCCTTGATGCACGAATACGCGCTTGGCAGCTCGATGCCACCGAGCCGATTGAGGATCCGCATCACCTGCTCTTGGTAGACCATCACGCCGTGCGTCTCGCCCAGCACGTCTTCCATCACCGGGTGCTTGTACTCGGCCTTCTTGCGACCGTGCTTGACCTGGATGTAGTCGTCGACCATGCCCCCTTCGAGCGGGCCGGGGCGATACAAGGCGTTTGTCGCGATGATGTCGCGGAAATGGTCCGGCTTCATCTTTTGCAGCAGGTCGCGAATGCCGCCGCTTTCGAGCTGGAAGATGCCCTTCGTCTCGCCACGACATAGCAGCGCAAACGTCGGTTCGTCTTCGAGCGGAAATTCGTACGGATCGACGCGCACGCCCGTCGTCTGCTCGATCAGATCGACTGCTTTCGACAGGATCGTTAGGTTGCGCAGCCCCAAAAAGTCCATCTTCAACAGGCCGGCGCGTTCGACGTCGCCCATCGCCCACTGCGTGATGACTTCTTCCTTGCCCGTCACGTGCTGGAGCGGAACATATTCCACCAGCGGCCGGTCGGCGATCACCACGGCCGCAGCGTGCGTGCCGACGTTGCGGGCGAGCCCTTCGACCTTCATCGCCAGGCTGAGCAACTCGCGAATCTGGCCATCGTTTTCTTGCGCCTTGCGCAGTTCTTCGCTCGCTTCGAGCGCCTCGGCCAGCTCGATGCCCAGTTGGTCTGGCACCATCGCCACAATGGCGTCGACGCGCGGGATCGGCATGCCGAGCGCGCGGCCGACGTCGCGGATTGCGGCCCGCGCGGCCAGCGTGCCGAACGTGCCGATCTGGGCGACGTTCTTGTCGCCATAGCGTTCTTTGACGTACTGGATCACCTCGACACGGCGATCCTTGCAGAAGTCGATATCGATATCGGGCGCTTCCAGACGACTGATGTCGAGGAACCGCTCGAAGAGCAAATCGTACTTCAGCGGGCAGACGTGGCTCATGTAGAGCGAGAACGCCACCAGCGATCCCACGCCCGATCCACGAGCCGTGGCCGGAATATTTCGCTCACGGGCAAACCGAACAAAGTCCCACACGATCAAAAAGTAGTTCGGAAATCCCAGCTTGCTGATCACGTCGAGCTCGCGGTCCAACCGATCGAGCACAACCTGCGCGAGCTGCCCATCGGCGTAATGCTCCGGAACTTTTGCGTAGCGCTCCTTCAATCCGGCCAGGCAGAGGTCGCGCAGATATTCGTTCGACGTTTGTTCGGTTGGCACATTGAACGTCGGGAAGTGCCGCTTGCCGAGTTCCAGTTCAATGTTGACTCCGTCAGCGATTTCCTGGCTGCGGGCGACTGCGTCTTCGAGCCCCGGGAACGCCGCGTACATTTCGCCTGGGTTGCGGAGAAAGAACTCGCTTCCTTCCATCCGCATCCGGTCGGTGTCGGTGCGGAAGCGACCGGTGTTGATGCAGAGCAACACGTCTTGCGCTTCGGCGTCTTCGCGATTGACATAGTGCGCGTCACTCGTTGCGACGAGCGGCAATCCCATGCGCTTGGCTAAATCGACCGAGGCCTCAAGGGCCAGCCGCTGGATTTCGACGCCGTTGTTTTGGATCTCGATGAAGTAGCGATTACCAAATGTCTCGTGGAACCAGGCGGCGATTTTCATCGCCTCTTCCATGTTCGGCTCGGCGCCGCGCAGCAATGACCGGCTGAGCTCGCCCGAGACGCAACCACTGAGGCAAACCAGCCCCTCGCTGTGCGCGGCCAGAATTTCCTTGTCGATCCGCGGCTTACGATAGAAGCCTTCGAGAAAGGCCATCGACGACAGCTTGATCAGATTCTGAAAGCCAACCCGATTCTGCGCCAAGAGCGTCAGGTGGTAACTCGCCTCTTGATTGGCGTCGGTCGGTTTGTCGCGGCGGCTGCCGGGTGCGATGTAGGCTTCATACCCGATGATCGGGTTGATGCCGGCGCCTTTGGCGGCCTGATAGAACTCCAGGGCGCCATAGAGATTGCCGTGGTCCGTCAGCGCCAGGGCGTTCATCCCTTCGCGCTTGGCCTTGTTGACCAGGTCCTTAATCGGGCTGGCGCCATCCAGCAGGCTGAAGTGGCTGTGGCAATGGAGATGAACAAACGAGCCAGTAGCGCTCATATTTCCCTCGAGCAAGATCGATCCGTCAGAATCTGTACGGCAGCAGACAAAACACCATTCTAACAGACGTAGGGCGCGATCAGTAGTTGCGGACGTCATGTCTATAAGCAGCACAGTGTTGCGGTTTGCCGGGAGGGGCGAACCGGCGCGCAAGGACTGCTGAGCCGTGAATCGCGATCGTAGCTTTCTGATCCCGAAGGGATCACAGCCAATAGCCTGGGGTTGAGCGCAGCGATACCCCAGGAATGCGAGAACGCGTGGGACCGTCGTAATCGACCCTGGAAGGGTCGCAGAGTATTTCCGCATTGACGGAACGAAATTGTGCGATCCCTTCGGGGATCGACGACAGAACTCGTTGCGACTTCGCTCCGGGGGTCTACGACCCCCAGCTATGCGCTAAGACCCCGAGCGGGGTCGGAAGTTGCCGACTCCTAAACCCATTCACAGAAAGTAATAGTGCATTAGGCGGGTGCGCGATTCCGGCGCGCCGGGATCGCCGAGCAATGATGCGAAAACAATCGCTCCAAATGGCGTGTCACGCGGAGAGGGTGGGGAAACGCATAAACCATATATGCTCCGCGGCTCCGCGTGTGATCCTTTTCTGATGCGCTATCAAGGGCGGCGCGCGGCTCAGCAGGAGCTTCGCCCTCCCGAAGACCTTCCCCGGCGCGTTGTCCCGTTCGCGGCAGACTGATACGATTTCTCCATGCGCAAGGGAATTGGAGTTTCGCCGGGCGTGGTCATCGGCAAGGCGTATTGCATTCACGAGATTTTCGTGAATCCGAAGACGCGTCGGCTGGCCGAAGACAAAATTTTTGCGGAGCTTCGTCGGTTCGAACTGGCCCGCGAGCAAACGGCGGCCGATCTGCACGCCCTGTATCAAAAAGTCGCCACGCAGGTGGGGGCCGAACAAGCGGCGATCTTCCGCTCGCACGAGTCGATCTTGCGCGATCCCGCCTTCACGGCCAAAGTGCGCACGCGGATTGTCGACCATCGAGAAGCGGCCCCCATGGCGCTTGACCACGTGCTCGGCGATTACACGGCGCTCTTCGCCCGCATGGAAGACGAGTATCTGCGCGATCGGCTGGTCGACGTCCGGGACGTAATCATTCGTCTCTCCGGGCATCTTTCGCCCGTGCTCGTTTCACCCGATCCGGACGAGAGCACTGGACCATTGATCCTGGTGGCCAACGAATTATTGCCATCGCAGGTGGTGGCCCTGGGCCGCCGCGACGTGGCCGGTATCGTCACGCAGTCTGGCGGTCAGACGAGCCATGCGGCAATTCTCGCCCGTAGCCGCGGCGTGCCGGCTGTCAGTGGCGTTGAGAATATTCTGCGACAGGTAAAGAACGGCGACACGGTCGTCGTCGACGGTCGAGCCGGGTTTGTCATCGTCAATCCGGACGCCGAGACCGAGAGCGCGTATCGCAAGCTGCAACGCGAGTTCATCCACCTGAAAGATGTGCTGGCCGAGAATCGCGATCTGCCGGCGGTGACCGCTGACGGTAAACCGATCGAGTTGCTGGCCAATATCAATAATGTCGAAGACGCGCGGGCTTCGGCGGCGCTCGGCGCCACAGGCGTGGGACTGTTCCGCACAGAATACTTGTTTCTCACGCACCCCAACGTGCCGGACGAGGAAGAGCAACTCGAAAACTACCGAGCGATCATCGACAGCAGCCCGAATCATCGCGTGACGATTCGCACGCTCGACCTGGGGGGCGATAAAACGATTCCGTACCTCGGTCACGATCGCGAGGCCAACCCCTTCATGGGCTGGCGCTCGATTCGGCTGTCATTCGAGCATCCGCAGTTCTTCACGGCGCAGATCCGCGCGATCGTGCGCTCGGCGATCCGGCCCAATGGCGAATCTGCCGATGTGCGGATCATGTTTCCGATGATCACCACGCTCGAAGAAATTCGTCGCGTGCGGGCGATCGTCCATCGCGTGATGCGCGGACTCGAAGCCAACGGCGAACGAGCGCCGAAATTACCGATCGGGCTGATGCTCGAAGTGCCGGCCGCCGCGATCACGATCGAATCGATGCTCGACGTCGTCGATTTCGTCTCGATTGGCTCGAACGACCTGGTGCAATACCTGATGGCCGCCGATCGCGACAACCCCAAGGTCAGCCATCTTTGCCAGCCGCTCAGCCCGCCAGTGCTGAAGGTGCTGAACATGGTGATCAGCGCCTGCAACCGGGCCGGCAAACCGGTCACGCTGTGCGGCGAAATGGCCGGTCAACCGCGGGCCTTTGTGCTGCTACTGGGGATGGGGCTGAGGAGCTTCAGCATGAGCCCGGCGTTCATCCCGCTGATCAAGGACCTGACGAGCCATCTGACCATTGCCGACGCCGAGGTGATCCTGCAGCAGGCCTTGCGGCTAAAGACCACGAATCACGTGCACCGGTTCATGGCCGAACAGATTTCTCGGCTCGCGCCCAATCTGCAAATGCTCGATTCACGATAGAAACGTGGCGACGGCAATCCGCGCAAGGGAGGGCGAGGCTCCCGCCGAGCCGCGAAGCGCGCTCGGTCTCAATTCCAAAGAGTTTTTGCCGCAGAGCACGCCACAGAGCACACCGAGGACACAGAGAGGTTAGGAACACGAGCCACGCGCAGGAATTGCGAAAATGTTGCGCGAACAGTCGCAGAAGCGGTTTGCTACTTTTAGGAAAGTTCCACGAACAAGAACAAGTCCCGTAGGGACGACCCAAGTTAGCCCAGGGTCAGCCGGCGATCACGCCGGCGCAGCCCTGGGTTCGATTGGCCATAAGCATCGTCGTAAGCCCCGGTAGGGGCCACCGAAATGAACGGGTGGTCAACGGTCCAGAATGGAGTCCGCTTCCGCCACTTGAGAACTCTCAAGAATAATCCACGCGGAAGGAACGAGTGGCGTGCGAGCAGCCGACCAATGTCGACGTCGAGCGCGCTTCACCCGCGGCTAGCGCCTCGCGGCTCACTGCTGGACAAGCCAGCAGTGGCACACTAACTGGCCACGATCGACGCCCAACCGGCCAGGAGCGTGGCCGCGGTTTCCACGCGCAAGATCCTTGGCCCGAGATCCACCGCGGTCCAACCGGCCTCGGTCGCGGCGCGGACTTCTTCGTCGGTCAGCCCTCCTTCAGGGCCAACCGCGGCCATTACTCCGCCTTCGCGCGATGGCGCGGGGAGCTGCGTCAGTTGCGTCGCCATGCCCGGATGCGCCACCAGGCGTAACGCTCCCGGCGCCGCCTGTGAAATAAAGTCGTTCCATTTCTGCGGCGCAGCGATTTCCATCAGGCGATTCCGTTCGCACTGCTTGGCCGCCTCGATCACGGACCGGCCAAGACGAGCGAGTGCGCCGTCGGTCGGTTGCGCCACACCGCGCGCAGTCGTCAGCGGCACAAAACGCGTCACGCCAAGTTCGACCAGCTTCTCGACCAGCCAGCGCTGCCGATCTCCTTTCGGCAGCGACACGCCTACGACCAGCGGGCACGGGACTTCGCGATCGACTGCCGCGCTGGAAAGAACTTCGAGGCGGATCGTCGCCCGTTCGATCTTCGTCACACGGGCCGTGTGCTCCTGACCTGCGCCGTCGAATAGCGTGACGACTTCGCCGACCTTGGTCCGCATCACGTGGGCCAGATGATGAGCCTCGGGGCCTGCTAGCGTTGCTTGCGCTTCGATAATGGGCTCTTCCACGTAATAGCGATGGCTCATGCGGGCTCGACCGTGGCAAGCTTGGGTGTGGGATGCGATTTCGTGTGCCACTGCTGGCCGGGTACCCTCTGGGTGCAGCAGTGCGAAGCTTCGGAAGTCACTGCTAGGCAAGCTAGCAGTGGCACACACTTTTGTCGCGGCGTGTTACTGCGCAAGCCAGGCGACCTATGCAAAGCGCGCGTGGCTTCTATCAAGCCACTCCGCAGGTTTTACCGAAACAGAAAATGGACCGGTAGCTACCCAACCTGCAAATCCGAGCGCGAGACCCTCAAAATGTACCTGAAATATTGGGGACTGACAGCGGCGCCATTCCGGCAGACGCTCGATCCGTCGCTCTGCTTTGCCACGCCGATGCACGACGAGGCGCTGGCGCGGTTGTGGTTCCTGGTCGATGGTCGCCGACGGTGCGGGCTGCTGGCCGGCGGAGCCGGCGTCGGCAAGTCGATGCTGCTGGAAACATTGGCGGCGCAACTGCGCCGCGCTGGGCTTGCAGTCGCGCGGATGAGCTTGCTGGGCGTGAACGCCGAAGAAATGCTCCGCGACTTGGCCACGGCCTGGGGCGCCACTCCACCGACAGGCGCCGCAGTGTCTGACCTGGGACGAATCGTCGCAGACCGCCTGGCCGAATTCCGCCTCCTCGGCACACACGCCGTGGCGCTTTTGGACGACGCCGACGAAGCGATCCCAGACGTCCTGGCAAAAGTAGTGCGGCTTTCGCAGGCCGATCCGGCGCAGCGTCCCGCGGTCACCATGATCCTGGCCGCGCGGAGCGAAAGCATCGCGAGAGTGGGCACGCGCTGGCTGGAACTGACTGATCTAAAGGTCGAGCTGACGCCATGGAACTCGGCTGACACAGGTCGATTCCTGGAACACCGTCTCGCGCTCGGCGGCCGCAAGTCGCCGGTCTTCGCCGGGGAGGCGATCGAGCGTCTACATCAGTACACGCATGGCGTGCCACGCAACCTGCTGCAACTGGCCGACCTCTGCCTGGTGGCCGGCGCGGCTGCCAGTTGCGATCTGATTGACGCCGAGACGATTGAGTCTGTCTACTACGAGCTGGGCGTCGTCGAGACGCTGGTGTAGACGCGTGAGTGACGCAATCGTTGGAGCGCCGCGGTGCAAGTTTCGATCGGCGGCAGTCTGCTACAACTGCTGCAAGGTGACATCACCGAGCAAGTCGTCGACCTGATCACCAACGCCGCGAATAGCGCGCTCGCCGGTGGTGGCGGAGTGGACGGCGCCATTCATCGCCGCGGCGGACCCGCGATCATGGCCGAGACGCGCCGGCGATTTCCCGATGGCTGCCCGACAGGTTCGGCGGTCATTACCGCGGCCGGCAATCTTCCAGCACGATACGTAGCCCACGCCGTGGGGCCAATCTGGGACGGCGGCAACGCCGGCGAAGCACAGTTGCTCGCCGCGGCATACAAAAGCGTGCTGGAGCAAGCGATCGCGCTCGACTGCCAGAGCGTGGCTTTCCCCGCGCTTAGCGCCGGCGCATATGGCTATCCGTTACGAGAGGCGGCCCACGTGGCGATCTCTACGACGCTCGATATGCTCAAGCAGAATAGCCGGCCGGGGGAAGTGCGGTTCGTGTTATTCGACCAGCGCGCGCTGTCGACCTTTACCGAAGTGCTGACGCGGCTGGCCGGCGACCTCGAACCAAATTGAATGCTCGTCAGCGACGAAGTTCAATCGGCCATGTCTTCAGCGCCCGGTTCTGGCAGCCAGAACGACGCGATCAGGCCGACGGCGTAAACCGCAAACGCGATCCCTGCGCAGGTGTACGCCATTCGCGTCGGGTCTGAACCGCCTGGCACGAACGACTGTGCTGCGATCTCGGACGCGACCCAGGCGAACGACGTGCCGAACATGCGTCCGCCGATGTTCGCGGCAAAGCTTTCGCCTGTTCCACGCAGATGCACCGGGTAGACGCGCGGCAGGTAATTCCCCCAAAAGCTGAACTGCCCAACCGTCAGCAACCCCGCGAAGAAGATGCCGACGTAAAGCAAGTTGAGATTGTTCACCGCCGCGTAAGCGAAGACAAACGGCATGATGATCAGGCCCGGAATCTGAAAGATCCGCAGCAGCGTCCGTCGACTGACGATTCGCACGGCCAGGATGGCGAGCAAAAATCGGCCGAACAAGCCGCCGACCTCTTGCACCTTGGTAACGTCTGACGCGACCGTTTGCTCGATCTTGGCAGCCGCCGGTTTCGGCTTGCCTTCGGTCTGCGTTTTGACTTCGGGCAACCCCGGCACGATCTGCGGAATCTGCTGGATGGCGCCAAACGCGGCGCCATAGCTGCAAGCGAACATCAGCGTGGTGACAATCGTCGTCTTGCGCAGCCCCGGCGCAAACAGCTCCAAAATACTCGGTCGCTTGAGTGTGCCGGCAGCGCGTTTCTGGGCCCAGATCGGGCTTTCCGGCAGGAATGGTCGAATCACGATCAGCGGAATCGCCGGGATCAAGCCAGACATCAGCGTATAGCGCCAGGCTTCGTGTTGATGCTCCAGAGCGATCGTTCCAATCAGAGAAGTCAAAAACTCCGGAATGGCAACGCCCGGAAAGTTCGCGGCGTAAGCCACGGCCAAACCATTGGCGCCGGCGACCAGCAAGCCACCGATCGACGAAAAGGCCTGCGTGTAGCCAAGCACGCGTTCGCGCCGTTGCGGCTCTGGAAATAGCTCCGCCAGCCAAGCCACGGCCGCGACGAACTCGACGCACACACCAATGAACGTCGTGCAGCGGAAGAACAGCAGCATCCACGGATTGGTGCTGAAACCGGCCGCAAATGCGCTGAAGGCGTAGAGCAATATGCTCCAGGTCAGCACCGCCCGGCGTCCAAGTCGATCTGTCAGGTAACCGCCAACGAGGCCGAAGACGCCGCCGACGAACGCCGGCGCAAAGAACATCACGCCGCGCCACCAGGTAAAGTCTGCCGAGCCCGGCGCGATGCCGAACTCCTGCAGCGCGGGCCGCAAGATCAGCGGCAGCATCAACAGTTCATAAATGTCGAACGCGAAACCGATCGAGGCGATCACGCAGATCAGCCATTGGACGCCGGTCAGACGAAAGGGTTTCGAAGAATCAGTCGCGTGCATGAGGGGACTCGGTCGCGGCGGGTGAGTTTAAGGTGGGATGCCACTTAACCAGGCCAGAACCGAGTCACTGCGGCAAAAGGATCATAAAACCCCGTCCGACGACTGGCAAGCGACGCCCGGCCTAGGCCCCGGCGACGCCTTTTTTGTAGCCGGCCTCTTGAGGTCGGGGCTCATGTGTCGGGCAGATCCGGGTTTATAGAGCCCGGCTACAGAGTCTTGGCCACGCCATGTGACGCGTTCTTGATTGGCCCGGCCATGAGCGTCATGCTAAAACGCAGGTGCGCTCATTTCTACATTATCGCGCCCCGCATCATTGCGATCAGGAGTACCCTACGATGGCGGTAAAACCAATTCCGGACGGTTATCACAGAGTGACCCCTTACCTACTGGTGAAAGGGGTCGCCCAGTTGGTCGAGTTTTGCAAACAAGCCTTCGACGCCCAGGTTGTCGCTCGCCACCTCCACCCCGACGGAACTGTCGGGCACGCCGAGGTCCGCATTGGCGATTCGATGGTGATGATGGGCGAATCTCGCGAAGAGTGGCCCGCCCGGCCGAGTTGTATTTACATGTATGTGACAGACGCCGACGCCACGTATCGTCAAGCTATCAAGGCGGGGGCGACGTCGCTTTCGGAACCGGTCGATCAGTTCTACGGCGACCGCAGCGGTGGCGTAGTCGACCCCTCAGGCAATTACTGGTGGATCTCCACCCACATTGAGGATGTCTCGCCCGAGGAACTGTCACGCCGGGCGGCTGAGGCGCAGGCGAAGAAGGCTTGAGGCTTGGGGCCGAAGGCCAAAAGATGGGAGTGCGAGGCTCCCGCCGAGCAATGAAGCTGGATAATGCGATACTATTTTGATGGTCGCGTAAATGGCGTTCAACCGATTGGCGATCAAGACGCCTGTTAACCAGCGCACGGCTCAGCAGGAGCTTCGCCCTCCCAGCAGGCGAGAAGCCGGTGCTGAATCGACAGTAGGGCAATCCAGGCGCGACGGTAACGGCGTGGCTAGCCCGACATCGCTATCGGTATAATCAACATGTGGCGCCGGTTGAGGCGCACTCCCATCTCACACTCGCTTGAAAGTACACGGCGGAGGTTGCTCGCATGTCCCATTTCGATTCGTTCTGGACGCGTCGTCGTTTTATGGGCGCGGTCGCTGCCACTGGTGGCGCAACGCTTTGGACTGCATCGCCGTGGGCCGTTCGCGGCGCAATGGCGGAAGAATTGATGAAGACGCCCGCGCAGATGGAAGGACCGTTCTATCCCGACAAGCTGCCGCTCGACACCGACAACGATCTGATCATCATCAACGACGACCTGACGCCGGCCGTTGGCGAGATCACCTATCTGTCAGGTCAGGTCACAGACGTTAACGGCAACCCAATTCGCAATGCGTTGGTCGAAATCTGGCAGGTCGACGCCCACGGCGCTTACCTCCACAGCCGTAGCGGCAATCGCGACCAGCGCGACGCCAACTTCCAGGGCTTCGGCCGCTTTCTGACGGGCTCGAAGGGTGACTACGGCTTCCGCACCGTCAAGCCGGTCGCCTACCCCGGACGCACGCCGCACATTCACGTCCAAGTGAAGGTGAAAGGGAAGGAAAAGTTCACCACGCAGTGCTACATCAAAGGCGAGCCAGGCAACGAACGTGACGGAGTGCTCCGTTCGATCCGTGATGCGAAAGCGCGCGAATCCGTGATCGTGGACTTTGCGCCGATCGAAGGATCGAAGATCGGCGAACTAGCGGCCAGGTTCAATATCGTGCTGGGCTTCACGCCTGAAGCATGACTTCGCCGCGTCCCCCCTCTCCCCTCGGGAGAGGGCCGGGGTGAGGGCAGAGAAGCGCATTAGAGCGTTCACACCACCACGTAGGTCACGCACCCCGTGCGTGACAAAGAAGGCGCCAACCGGCGTTTTGTCACGCACGGAGTGCGTGACCTACGACTACGACTCCCTCTCCCGGTGGGAGAGGGTTGGGGTGAGGGCCGAAGCGGATTAGGGCGTTCAAACTATGCAGCGACTTGCGAGACGCTGGCCCTCATCCGGTTTGCTGACGCAAACCACCTTCTCCCGCCGGGAGAAGGGTTTGATGGTTCACTGCACCGCGGCGATTTCTCTTGCGCTGCGTGTGCCGTGAAGCAGTTCGGTGGCCAGTTCGATTGATTCCTTGCTGCCGGCAAGCGCTAGAATGTCGCCAGCCAAGAGCGCCTCTTTGCCGACTGGGACCAGCACGGTCTCGTCGCCGCGCTGCACGGCCAGCACCGTAGCCCCGGTGAGCCCGCGGAGGTTGATCTCGGCCAAAGTCTTGCCCACGGCGGGACTGTCCGCCGGTAGTATGACTTGTTCCGGCGAGCCGAGTCCGACGAGCACGCTGTTCAGTTCGGCGGACGTCTGCTGCTGGCCTACGGCCTGACCTTCGCGCGATTGTTGCGCAAGCAATTCCGCAACCACGTGCGCCGCGGCGCGGGCGTGGCCTTGCATATTCGTGGCGTTACGCCAAAAGGAAATCGCCAAGAGTCCGGTCAGCAAAAACAAGATCAACGCGCCTTGCAGCGCCGGCACAAACGGCTGCGTGATCGCCACCAGCGGCGCGCCGACGACCATCACAATCAACAATTGCAACGTCACGACCAACAAACGGCGCGGGGCGTCGGCCGTATCTAACCGTCCGGCGCCGACGGCCGGAAACGCTCGATTGGCCAACTCCTGCCCCAGGTAGCGAGCCGTGCGGATCATGCCGATCCAGAATGGCGACGAGACCGCAATCGCTCCGCCAACCACTGCAAACGTCGCCACTCGGCCGGTAATCTGAAATCGTTCTTCCAAGATCGCGCTGATAGCGCTCAACTCAAGCGAGGCGCCGATCACGATCGCCGCGACAACGATGGCGTCGACGGCCAGCCAGCGCACCAGGCGGCGCGTGCGCGAGATCTCGACGGCGTCCTGCGTGTCAGATCGCATATGCTCGATCCAAGATCCATAGAGCGCCACAAAGGTTTGCAGCGGCCGCGGCAGTTTGCGGTCGACAAACTTGGCCACCGGCTCTGCCCAGCGAATGAACCACGGCGTTAGGAGCGTCGTCACGGCCGAAACCGCCACGGCGATGGCATAGAGGGGCGTCTTGGCCACTTCGGTATTGAGCATGCCTAGCCCGGCGATGATGAACGAAAACTCGCCGATCTGGGCCATGCTCATGCCAGTGCGGACCGACGTTTGCACGCTATGCCCGGTGAGAATCGCTCCGAGCGTGACCGACAGAACCATGCCCACCACCACGACCACCAGGTAAGCAAAACTAACGCCAGGGTGGGCGACGATCATGGCCGGATTGATCAGCATGCCGACCGAGACGAAGAAGATCGCGGCAAAGATATCGCGCACCGGCTGCACCAAATGTTCAACGCGCCGCGCCACGCCAGACTCGGCCACCAGGCTGCCGGCGATGAACGCGCCCAGAGCCACGGAGTAGTTGAACGCCATCGCCAGCAGCGCCACGCCGAACGCCAGCCCCACGGCGGCCACGACCGTGGTCTCAGGCCGTTCCAGGCTGACCACGTAGCGCATTATTCGCGGAACGGTCAACAGGCCAACGACGACCAGCACCGCCAAAAATCCGAACAACGTTGCCGCGTCAACGACGAGCTGTGACAGGCTGAGATTGCCCCCGCCGCCAAGCGTTGTGAGCACAGTGATCAGGAGGATCGCGATCAAGTCCTCGACGATCAGGACGCCCATCACCAGGTCGGTGAACTCTCCATGAACCTTCTGTTCGCCGAAGGCCTTGATAATGATCGTGGTGCTGGAGATTGAGATCATCGCCCCGGCAAACAGGCTGGGGAGCCAGTGCCAACCGCAGGCCTGTCCAACCAGGTACCCCAACCAAAGCATAACGCTGCATTGCAGGATGGCGATCAGCGACGCTTTGGGGCCCACGCGCCGCAGCTTTTGCAGGCTGAACTCTGTCCCCAGCGAGAACATCAGCAGGATCACACCCAATTCGCTGAGCGTTTGCACAATTTGCCGGTCGGCCGTCAGCGGGATCGCCACATACGGCCCGACGATCATGCCGGCAAGCATGTACCCTAGCACCACGGGCTGGCGCAGCCGCTGAAATACGATCGTGGTCACGGCGGCCGTGCAAAGGACCACCGCGAGCGTCTGAAGAAACAGAAATTGTTCGTGATCGTGCATAGGGTCTTTATCGTACGCGGCGAGGCCCAATTGGGCGACCGCCCATGCCGGCAAACGGTCGTGTTAATCGAAGAAACTCTCACGAAATTACTTGATTGCGCAGTGGCGGCGTGGGGACAGGTTCATCCACTGCCGGGAGGAGCCTGAGCATTGCGTGATGGTTCGCGCGCCGACGCCCACGAATCAATCATACCGTGAGAAAATCGGCGTCCTGACGAGTCCGAGGGACTCATTAGGTTCGGCCTGAATGTGGCCGACTCCAACCGGAAAGATTTTCGAAAATTGCCTGCTAGACGCTTTGCCGTTCCCTGCGGTCCGGGGCATTCGACGAATGATCCGCGTCGCGAGGCAGATGCGGCGCAGCGATTGGCTCCGCACTCACGGCCCGATTGCGCTCTGCCTGGATCTCTTGCGCGCGTCGCAAGGTGGCGCCACGCCAGATCCACTTGCGCAACCAGCGCGCGTACGAGCGGCAATGCCGCCAAGCGTCTTTCGAGATCAAATGCGTGCTGGCCCGTTGCTCGTGATGAAAGCAGTGGGTCTCACCGTGGTACATCACCTGCCAGCCGGCCAGCGCCATCCGCAAGCTGAAGTCGACGTCTTCGAAGTATTTGACGAATCCGAGGTCGAAGTCTCCAACCGTGGCCAGCGCTTCGCGGCGAATCATCATGAAGCAGCCACTGACCCAATCGCAGACAAAGTTGTCCGTGGGCTGATGGTCCAAGTAGAGATGTTCGTGCAAGGCGTGCGGAAACATATGCGCGCGGGACAATCGCCGGCTGACGATCGCGCGCCAAGTAGGAAAGCGCCGCGCAGCGTACCCTTCGCTCCCATCCGGGTGCAACACCCGGCAGACGCTCAGACCGCACTTCGGATTGCGATCCATGAACTGCGTCATTTTGGTCAGCGTTTGCAGCTCTGGCTGAAAGTACATGTCCGTGTTCATCAACAACACGTACCGTGCGTCGCTGACCGCCAGAATGCGATTCAGGTTGGCGGCGTAGCCCAGGCGCTGCGTGTTTTTGATGACCTTGGTGCGCGGGAACCGCCGGGTCCAGGTTTCCACGCCACTGGTCGAAACGTTGTCGACCAGGAGCAATCGCATGGCCAGGTCGGGTCCGCTGGCCGCCATCGAATCGACAAGTGGCGTTAGATAATGATCTTCATTGGTGTAGATGACGCCAATGTCCAAATCCAGCTCGGTTGGTCGCGCGGCCGATGCGGCGTCGCGCGGCGCGTCCGTGGTTCGCGTATTTGGATCAGCAATCATTATGGCGCCAAACTTCTGGGAAGCATTCTCAACAATTCCAGCCCGCGCAAAAACCGCAAGGGCCGCGGATTATCCACTCGCGCGCGAAGGTAAGTCAACGCCGAAAATCAGGTTGGCGAGACGGGCGACTGCTAGCACTGGCGCCGCCGTTGGTCGTCAGGCGGCTAGCGATGACCGCGAGTAGCGCTCGATCGCCTGGTCGGTCGGCCCGAGATACGCCAGACGGCCCGCCTCGAGCACTACGGCCCTGGGACAAAGGGCCCGCAGCGCCTGCACATCGTGCGATACAAAAAGTATGGTTCGGCCTTGGCGTTGCAGTTGCTGAATTTTTTCCAGGCAACCGCGTTGAAACGCCGCGTCGCCGACGGCGAGGATTTCGTCCAGTAGCAAGATGTCACTTTCGAGATGTGCCGCGACCGCAAAGGCCAAACGGAGCGCCATTCCGCTAGAGTAGCGTTTGACCGGCACGTCCAAAAACCTTTCCACTCCAGAGAGGGCGACGATCTCGTCAAAGTTTGCGCGGATCTCCGCGCGACGCATCCCCAGAATAGCGCCACTCAAGTAAACATTTTCGCGGCCGCTGAGTTCGTGATGGAATCCGGTCCCCACTTCCAATAAAGCTCGCACGCGACCTTGCGACTCGACCCAGCCCGTTGTCGGGTTCGTCACACGGGCCAGAATTCGCAGCAGCGTGCTCTTGCCAGAGCCATTGTGCCCCAACACGCCCAGCGCCTCACCCGGCTGGACATCGAACGAAACGTCAGACAAAGCCCAGAAGCCGGTCGCCGATCGATCGAGAACTTCGGCCGGCGATCGGCCTGTTAGCCGCCGCCAGCGACCGGTTACTTGCTCATTGAGCCGATCGCGCAGCGAAGCCGTATTGCGCAGCCCCGGCAGGCTGCGATAGCGCTTTCCGAGCCCTTCGATTCGTAGCGCTAGATCCGTCATGAAGGCACAATGAGTTATGCGATATGTCGTTCGAGTGGGCGCCGCTGCTGGCTTGTCCAGCAGTGCAGCGTCTCAAATCGTGTCGATGAACGAACGTTCGGTCGCGCGAAAATACCAGCTACCACTAACTAACAGCGCGGTGGCCGAGCAAATCGAGACGACCACTGCCGTGGCGCCTGGCGCTCCAACGCCCAACACCGCAAATCGAAACAGCCCCACGGCCGAGACCAACGGATTGATCGCCACGGCCGCTTGCCACTCCTTAGGAATCAAGTTGAACGAATAGACGATTGGCGTGCCGTACATCCATAGTTGCACCAGGAATGGCAGGACGAAGCGAATATCACGGTATTGCGCGTTCGCCGCCGCCAACCACAGTCCAGCGCCTGTCGCAGTTACGACGACGAGCGCCAGTGGAAGTGGCAACAACAGCAAATTCCAGCCGGGCGTAACGCCGCACCACACAAGCACCACAAACAGCAGCGGCAGCGATACGCACAGATCGACCAGTCCGGCGGCGACATTGGCGATCGGCAGCAGCATGCGTGGAAAGTAAACCTTGTTGAGCAGGTTCACGTTACCGACCAGCGAATTGGCCGACTGCGTCAAGCCACTCGCAAATAGCATCCACGGCAACAAACCCGCCAGGCAGAAGGCCGGATACGGGATACCATCCGAATCGAGCTTGGCGAGCCGACCGAAGACGACGCTGAATACGATCATCGTCGCCAGCGGCTGGAGCACGGCCCAGGCAACGCCGAATACGGTTTGCTTGTAGCGGACCTTGATATCGCGCCAGACGAAGAAGCCCAACAGCTCGGCATGCTCGCACAACTCGCCCAGGCCAAGCTTCGGCCAACCACGGTCGGGTTCAATCCGGCGCAAGGCAGCCCGTGGCTTGTGAGCTGAAACCGAAGCAGCATAAGCGTGTTGGGTTACGATGCTCATCGCGCAAGGAAAGCGGTTCGACGTAGATGTCTGGAAGTACGGCGCCGCACTGCTGGACAAGCCAGCAGTGGCGCCACAGGTGTTGACACTCATTACGCGGCGCGCAGGCGAGGCGGAATCGGCGAATGATGCCACTCGATCGGCAAATCCGCAGGGGCTGAACCCGGTCCGCGCGTCTGCCACTGGTCGAGTAGCACAGCGACGATTGCCATCGTTGTCGCGTCGGCTACTTTGTCGTGGTCGCTTGGCGCGATGCCCAAAATGTGTAGTTGCGCAAAGCCGGACGGGCGACGCACGTTGATCACGCGCGGGGCTGGCTGTTGGCCGCGCGGCGGCTTGGCGACGCGAACGGAGTAGCGAGATTGCCCGGCGTCGTTCGCCAAGAGCAACTCGCACCCTTGGCCTGCGCGCAGCTTGAGATCATCCAGCAGCGTCTGCCAGGCCGCGTCCCAGGTGATGGCGCCCGGCAAAGTCGTGGCCAGAGGTAGTGCAGCGCCGTCGGACAACTCGATCGAAACCGGTGGCTTGACCCTGCCTGCCCAGTCGTGAATTCGTTGGTACGCCAGCGTGACTTCGTGATGGCCGAACGCCCTGGTCCAGATGAGCCCTACCACCAGCGAGACTGCGGTAATCCAACCGAGCGATTCAAAACGGAGAATGGTGGCGGCCGTGGCCGCGGCGCCAGTCGTCAGGCAGAGGGCGCCAATAATGCAGAGCGCCTGCCAGTCAGTCAGGCCACGCTCGAGCAGTTTGTGATGGATGTGACCACGATCGCCAACATCGAACGGCACGCCGGCCAGCTTGCGGCGGACGATCGCAAACACGGTGTCGAACATCGGTACGCTCATCACGACGGCCGGAATCGTGATCGAAAGCGTGGCGCTCGTCTTCAGGGCGCCTTGAATGCTGATTAGGCCAACCATCAGCCCAATCACCATACTGCCGGAGTCCCCCAGAAAAATACTCGCTGGAGGAAGGTTGAAGACCAGGAAGCCAATCAACGCGCCGGCCAGGCAGAGCGCGACGGCGGCAACGTGCGGATGCCCCGTTTGCGCGGCAATCACGGTCATTACCAGCGCTGTCGATAGTCCGACGACAGAGGCCAGGCCATCCAGCCCATCGATCAGATTCAACGCATTGATACAACCAACCAGCCACAGCACCGTGAGTGGCATGCCAAGCCAGCCAAAATGGAGCGGCAGACCACAGACGACAATTCGATCGAAATAATATCCGCTGGCCACCACCGGCAGCACAGCGGCAATTTGTAGCAGCAACTTGAACCGAGGATTCAGATCACGGCTGTCGTCAATGCAGCCCACAACGCAAACCAGGCCACAGCTAAACACCAGCGTGGTGGCGAGTTGATCAAAAGCCTCGCTGACGGGCGTTGTGCACCGCACCACGAACAAGCCGGTCAGCACTGCCAGATAGACGACCACCCCGCCCCACAACGGGACATCGCGGGCGTGTTGCTTGCGTAAGCCATCCGGCATGTCGACCACCCGCAGCCGGCGCGCCACGGCCCTCGCGATCGGTGTCAGCGCCAACGAAACCGCAATCGCGGCCAGCAGCGCATATTTCACAGAGGATAGGACGGCGAGCGACGACATCAACAATTCTGACCGAGGACTGGGTGTGGAAACGCGCGGGGTGTTTTTCGGTTAGGGGGTGACGCTGCCGGGCGCGGTAGGTCTGGCGGCCTGGCGGGCGCCTGCTTCGAGTGTCGACGAGCGGACCAGCACCAGCGTGTTCTTGGGCGCGCCCGGGATCTTCGTGTTATCCATTAGCGTAAAACCCAATTGCGCCCGCTGATCGAGCAGCAGTTGAATCTCTTGCGAAGTTTGTCGGCGTTGCGACAGCACCAGAATGTCTGGCGCCGTGTAGGCCACCCAGTTCGGCAGCGCGTACGCAGGTAAGCCATTCGGGAACGTCGTGGCATTCGTGTGGGCGTAATAGCCGACTAGCGATAATTGGCTTTCCGAACCGCTGACCGATCGGCCGGCGCCAAACTCAGCGTGCAACCAGCGCCCCAGACTCGCCAAAGCATTGCGGCTGCGCATGTCGCTGGAGAGCGAATCCGCCCAGCCGACGATTCCCACAATGACCAAAGACGCCACCATGGTCTTGGTAAAGGTCTCGCGGGCAGGCCAGCGATTGGCGAACCGCACCGCAACAAATTGAGCGGTCCCGATAACGCCCATCGCCGCCGAGCTCATCGTCAGCAGCGCGATCGTCAGCACGTACCGGCTACTCGCCATGTGCGAACTGGATAGGTGGACCCAAATGCCAGCCGTGACCGCCAGCACGATCAACAGAATCGGCCAGGTGTCCGCGCGATTCAGTCGGCGAATGTTGGCCAGGTAGCCGACGGCTACGAAGATCGCGAACAGCGGCGTCAACCCTCGCTCGAGGGTGCGCAACATCTGGACGATTTGTTTTCCTCGAGACCAGCCGCGAGCTTCTTCGACCGCCGCGTCGGCGCCACTCGCAACGACCACTGCCGCCCCGGTTGCGGCAACCGCGGCTTGCGCCGGCACGGCAGGCGTCGCCACAGCAGCCTCGGCCGGAGCTGGAGACGTCGATTGCACGATGGGCGTGCCCTCTGGCAACGGAACTGACGTCGATGGCAATGGGATCTTGATTCCCAGCCAATTGACGGCCCGCTCCAGCGGTTCAATTCGCAAATAGCTCCAGCCGGCTTCCGGCGGCAGCAACTTGCCGAACGACAAAGTCACGATCGGCATCATGGCGACGCAGAGGGCTGTGCTCAGCACCAGCCTACTGCGACCGGTCGATAACCAGCGAAAACGTAGCAGCGTCCAACCGACCAGCGGGAACAACAAAAACCAACCTTCGAATCGGGTCAGCGCACACAGCGGCATCACCAATCCGGCGGCCAGAAAATGCTTCCAATCGACTTCTTCGGTCGCGCGCCACAGCAGGTAGAGCGAGAGCGTGAAGAAGAACCAGAATGTCGGGTCCCGCACGGCCTCGGGACTCCATTCGATCAGCTTGGGATGAGCCGCGTAAAGCAGACAGGCAACCAGGGCAATGCGATCATCGAACTGCCGGCGCAACCAGCCAAACAGCGGCAAGATTGCCAACGTCGATAGCGCCACCCCCAGCAACTTGATACCAGTTTCCCATTCGAAGCCCACACGATGCAGCAGCGAGAGGGCAAGCGGATAGAGTCCGATCTGCACGCGATCGACCAGCGGCACATTCAGCGATCCTCGTTCGATCGCCTCGGCCACGCGAAGATATAAAACACCATCGGAGCAGATCGCTTCGAGCTTTCGCGCCATCAGGAGTCGGGGGAGGAACGCCGCCAACAGCAGCAAGATCCAGATCGCAGGGGTAACACTCGCGCGCGCCGGAGTCGGCCGCCGCGCCGCCATCGGATGCGGCTCGGTCGAAAGCGCAACCGCCGATCGACCGGTGTGCGCCGCGGCGCCTCCGGCAGACGTTGAGCGTTGTGCGAGTATGGAATCCATTCTGGACCCGGAGCGTTAGACAATCCTTTGTCGACCCCGGCGCCCTTGCGATCGTGAACAATGAGAGCGTTTGCGGCGCGGGCGGTAGCTTCTTGCCCGGGCCCCTCTCGTTCGTTCGTCACGCAAAAGCGCGGCCTTAACTGCTGTTCTTCGCGGGACATAGCCAGTCCGGCGCGCGGTCTTCGGCGCGGAGAGAGTAACGCATCGGCCCAGACCTGCCTATAGCAGTCGAATCGAGGCCCGCTGGTCCCCCGCGGCGTGGGGCCGTCGGGAACCCACGAGGACGCCCGAAATGCCCTGTTAGACGACTGCTAGCGGCAACTTGCGAAGGCGCTTGCTAGCGAATACAAAGAGTCCTTGCTTGGGCAATCCGCTGGTTTTTTCGAGTGGATCCCCTCGCAAATAGCTTCTCGCAAGACTTCCCGCTCGGCCCCCGGTGGGCTGGGCGATTCCCTGCACGACCCACCCGGACGAAACGAATGGCAACGGCTACCAGCGCGGCAAAGGATATCGTGGCGAAAGACAACGTGAAATCGGCCCTCGATCGGGCGTTGGACGCCGGCGCCGGCCTGCTCCGCCTAACGCCCACCTGGGTGCCGCGCAGCTTTTTGCACCCCGGCAAGCGGATTAAGCTCGCCCCGACAGACTGGTACGCCTACGGAGCCCATCGCGGCGGTATCGACGAGCGCTGGTTTGCCAGCACCACCGAGGCGGCCAACGAAAACCGCGTGCCGGACGAAGGGCTCAGTTACGTCACCTTCGAAGGGAAGCGATTCACACTGAGCGACGCCGTGGCCGAAGGGGGCGCGCGCCTGATCGGCAGCCCGATGTTCGCCAATTACAAGCGCTGGCCGGTCTACTCGAAGTTCTTCGACAACATGGGGCCGATCCCCCATCACATGCACCAGAAGTTCGAGCACGCCGCGCTGACCGGTCAGGAAGGAAAGCCAGAGAGCTATTACTTTCCACCGCAATTGAACAACGTCGACAACAACTTTGCTTACACGTTCATGGGGCTCGAGCCGGGCACCACGCGCCAGCAACTCCGCCAGTGTCTTGAAAACTGGTCGAAGGGAGACAATGGGATCCTCGATCTGTCCCGCGCGTTCCGCCTGAAGCGCGGCACCGGCTGGTTGATTCCGCCAGGCGTGCTCCACGCGCCAGGTTCGCTCTGCACGTACGAGCCGCAGTGGGGCTCGGACGTCTTCGGCATGTTCCAGTCGCTGGTCGAAGGGCGCGAAGTCCCTTGGTCGCTGCTGGTCAAAGACGTGCCGAAAGAAAAGCACCAGGATCTCGACTTCATCATTGACCAGCTCGACTGGGAGAAGAACGTCGACACCCACTTCAAAGAGAACAACTACCTGGAGCCCATCGTTGACGCCGCCCGCAGTGGCAAAGGCTATACCGATCGCTGGATCGTCTATGGCACGGTCGACGGCGCGCAGTTGTTTAGCGCCAAGGAACTGACCGTCGAGCCGGGCGCCAAGTGCACGCTGCAAGATCCGGGCGCCAGCGGCTGGATCACCGTGCAAGGTCGCGGGCGCATGGGCAAGCTGGCCCTGCAGACGCCGGCCATGATCCACTTTGGTCAGCACACCGAGGACGAAGTCTTCATCACGCACGAAGCGGCCAACGCCGGAGTCGAAATCGAAAACACCGGGAGTGAGCCGCTCGTTGGCCTGCGATACTTCGGCCCAGACACGCACGCCAATCTGCCGAAGATGGGCGATTACAAGAAGAAATAAGTCGTAGTCAATCTGGGTGCCACTGGCTCTGCCAGTGTCTGATGAATCCAACTGCGTCACAGCACTGGCATAGCCAGTGGCACCCAAGGCGACGCCCAATCCCTCAACTGCCCAACAGCGAGCACGCACGCCATGAGCGCCCAAGTGAATCAGCTTCCGTATTTGCATAATGCGGCCTGGCCCGGTGTGGTCGGCAAAGGCGAAGGCTCGGAACCGCCGATCGAGCTGGATACGATGCTCGACCTGACGGCCGCGGCCGAGGTCGATGGCGTCCGTTTCGACGGCGTCGATTTGTTTCTTTTTGCGCCACATGTCGATATTGATTCGACGGACGACGATCTCAAGTCGCTCGCAGATCGCGTTCGGCAGCGCAACCTGGTGATTGGTTCGGTCGTTGCGCCGGTCTGGCCACCCACCGGCGGCGGCTCGGCCATGGGCAGCGAAGCCGATCGCAAGAATTTTCTCACGCAAGTTCGCAAAGGCTGCCGGATCGCCAAGAAACTGCGCGAGATCGGCATTCGTCCTTACGGCGTAGTGCGGATCGACTCGGCCACGGACGTCGGCACGTGGGCGTCGGGCGACACTGCGGCCAATACGCACAAGATCGCCGAGACCTTTCGCGAGGCCTGCGTGATCGCCGACGACCACGGCGAGCAGCTCGCCGCCGAGGGGGAAATCTGCTGGGGCGCCATGCATAGCTGGCGCAAGATGGTCAACCTGCTCGAACTGGTCGACCGGCCCAAGACACTCGGCTTTCAGGCCGACATGGCCCACACGATGCTCTACCTGCTGGGCTACAACGCGCCGGAAGACCGGATCCTGCCGGAGAATTTTGATTGGAAAGACACGGAGACCATGGCGAAGGGACTGCGCACGCTCACCGCGGCGCTACGCCCTTGGACGATTGACTTCCACGTCGCGCAGAACGATGGCACGGTCAATGGCACCGGCTCGCACGACAAGACGGGCCGGCACTGCCTGCCAGAAGATCCGAACGGCCGGCTGAACATCGTCCGCGACGCCGGCTTCTGGCTCCGTGACGACAAGGGCCAACTCACCAAGCGGGTCAAGCACATCTGCTGGGACGGCTGCATGTTCCCCAACGAAGTCATGCACAAACCGGAAACATGGCGCAGCATTCTCAAAGCGATGCTGACCGTTCGCGCAGCCCACGGCTGGTCTGCGTAACAATTACCACGTGTGCCACTGGCTCTGCCAGTGCCATGCAGGCACGATGCACTGGCAGAGCCAGTGGCACACGAATCAAAACTCGTAGCTCAAGTGTTTACACACCGACCTGACGTCTACCGCTCATCGTTTTCTGAAGGCAATCAATGACAAAGCCACTCAATATCGGCATGATCGGCTACGGCTTCATGGGCCGCGCCCACTCGAACGCCTACCGCCAGGTCAATCAGTTCTTCAACCTCAAGCACCGCCCGGTGCTCAAGGCCTGCTGTGCTCGCAAAGAGGACAAGATCAAGGCCTTTGCCGAGAACTGGGGTTACGAATCGTATGAGACCGACTGGCGCAAGCTGATCGAGCGGAAGGATATCGACGTCATCGATATCGGCAGCCCGAACAACACGCACAAGGAGATCGTGCTGGCGGCCGCCGCGGCAGGCAAGATGATCCTCTGCGAAAAGCCCCTCTCGATGAACGTGGCCGATGGCGAAGAAATGTGCGCCGCGGTCGAGAAGGCGGGCGTCGCCAATATGGTCTGGTTCAACTATCGCCGCGTCCCGGCCATTTCGCTCGCGCATCAAATTGTCGAAGAAGGTCGGATCGGCCGGCCGTTCCACTATCGGGCCACCTATCTGCAAGACTGGACGATTGCGGAAGACGTCCCACAAGGTGGCGCCGCGCTGTGGCGCTTGGACGCCGCCGTGGCGGGCTCTGGCGTAACCGGCGACTTGCTCGCGCATTCGATCGACACCGCCGAGTGGCTCAACGGACCAATCAAGCGAGTCTCGGCCGCGACTGAGACCTTTGTCAAAGAGCGCGTCCATGCCGAGACGGGCAAGAAGCAGGCCGTGGGAATTGACGACGCCTGTATGTTCCTGGCCGTCTTCGCGAACGGCTCGATGGGCACGTTCGAGAGCACTCGCTACGCTCGCGGTCGCAAGAACTACAACACGTTCGAGCTCAACGGCGAGCGTGGCAGCGTCTTCTTCGACCTCGAAGATCCGCACATCCTGCAATACTTCAAACACGCCGATCCAAAGTCCGGCGAGAAGATCGAAAGCCACCTCACCGGCTGGCAGCGCGTGAATGTGACAAACTTCGAGCACCCCTACATGGACAAGTACTGGGTCCCAGGTTGCACGATCGGCTACGAGCATACCTTCATCAACGCGCTAGCGGACTTTTTGATCGGGCTCGAAACCGGCAAGCCAGTCCAGCCAGACTTCCGCTCCGGCCTCCGCACGCAAAAGGTCTGCGACGCGGTCCTGGACAGCGCCAAGAGCGGCCAATGGGTTGAGATCAAGTAGGCGCAATCGCGGCTATACTGCGCGGCACGTATGAATTACTTCACACACGGCCGCCACTTTATTGACGATCCTTGGTTTCTGGCCGGGACGGCCGTGCCGGACCTGCTGAATGTCTCGGACCGGGGCGTGCGGGTGCGGGCCGTCCACGCCCAATTGCTTGTTTCGGCCGCAGATCCGCGGACAGCGGCACTAGCGCGCGGAATCGCCCAGCATCATTTTGATGATGGTTGGTTCCACCAGACCGCGGCGTTTGCCGAGCTGTCTTGGGGATTCGCCGCGCGGCTGCGGGACGTGCTGGAGCCAGACCCCGGCATGCGGCCCAGCTTTCTGGGGCATATCCTGGTCGAGCTCCTGCTCGACGCCGTGCTGATCGAGGCCGAGCCCGATCGGTTGCGGCAGTACTACGCGGCGCTGGCCGAGGTCGACGCCGCGCACATCCAGGCAGTGGTCAATGGCGTAGCGGCCAGCCTGCCAAAGCCGCGCGAGGCCAGCCGGATCGTCGAATTTGTCCCGCTGTTTATTCGCGAGGGATTCTTGTGGGACTACGCCGACGATGGCAAACTGTGTTACCGTTTGAATCAGGTGATGCGACGCGTACGCTTACCGGCCTTGGGCGATGACTTCAAAGCGTTCCTGCCCGAGGCGCGCCGCGCCGTGCAAGACCGCCAACGAGACCTGTTAACGCCGGACGTACCCAGCAAATAAACACTCTCACCCGTGTGCCACTGGCTCCGCCAGTGCTCTCTGAGTTTGAGTCGTCGCGGACTGAAGACACTGGCAGAGCCAGTGGCACACAAATCAAGCAAACCGCCAGAATTACTTCCCACCCGCACAACACACCCACCGCGCAATCCCGTCAGGAGCCCCGTCGATGAAGTTTGGAATGAACCTGCTGCTTTGGACCGACAACGTCGCCGAAGGTCATCGTCCGGTCCTGGAAAAGCTCAAGAAGATGGGTTACGACGGCATCGAGGCCCCGGTCTTCGATCTCAATCCAGACAAGTTCGCCGGCGTCGGCCTATGGCTCGATGACATGGGCTTGGAGCGGACGGCCGTGACCTGTCGTGGCGTCGAGGACAACCCGGCCTCGCCGGATCCCAAGATCCGCGCCGCCGGGGTTGCCGCCAACAAGCTGGCGCTCGACTGTTGCCAGGCCGCCGGCATGACGGTGATGGCCGGGCCATATCACTCGGCATTGGGGCATTTCTCTGGCATGGGCCCGACCAGCGACGAGTGGAAGTGGTCTGTCGAGAGCATGCGGGCCACGGCCGAGCACGCGGCCATCTGCGGCGTGACGCTGGCCGTGGAGTACTTGAACCGCTTCGAGTGCTACCTGCTCAATAGCGCCGAGGACACGGTCCGCTACGTCAAAGAGGTCGATCATCCCAACTGCCGGATGATGTACGACACGTTCCACGCCAACATCGAAGAAAAAAACCCGGCCGCGGCCATCCGCGCCTGCGCGCCGCAGACCGTGCACGTCCATATCTCGGAAAACGACCGTAGCACGCCCGGGCAAGGGAACATTCCGTGGAAGGCCACGTTCGACGCCCTGCGTGAAGTGAACTATGACGGCTGGCTGACGATCGAAGCATTCGGCCTCTCGCTACCGGCCCTCTCGGCCGCCACCAAGATCTGGCGCCGGATGTTCAAGACCGAAGAACAACTGGCCGAAGACGGCCTGAAGTTCATGAAGGAACAATACGCGCTGCGATGGAAATAAACGATTGTAAACATCACGGGCCCCGTGATGTCAGCAACGGGATCGCGGATCGTGCGCTCGATGCATTCCGACCCCGGCAGGGGTCGAAGCGAATAGCCGGGGGTTGAGCGCAGCGATACCCCCGGTTTAGCAAAACAACAATCCGTCGTAATTCGACCCCGAAAAAGGGGTCGTACATCCACGGCGCGAAATCCGTCATGGGAGCGATGCAACGCGTCGCGCTAATGCACAGCGAAAGTAACGCACACTACAAACCTTGTGCGACCCCTGCCGGGGTCGACGACGAATCTGTTGCGTTCGGTTCCGGGGGTATCGCTAGCGCTCAACCCCCGGCTATGCGCTGTGATCCCTTCTGGATCATTGGCATCACGCGGTGCGTGATGGCTACGGAACAGCTCAGCCCCCCAGCCACGCCGGCAACTGCCCGGCCTTTGGCAGCCGGATCACGCTGGCGCTGAGGATATCCGGCCCGGCGAGCATTTCGGTCATGGCCTCGGGCGGGGGCGCGTTGTCCAGGTTCAGCACGCCCACGGCCTCGCCGCCAGGGGCATCGCCCGCTCGACCGACCGACATTTGCGCGATGTTCACCTTGTGCTTGCCAAAGATCGTGCCGACGCGGCCGATGATGCCTGGCACGTCCTTGTGGGTGAACACCAGCAGGATGCCGTCGAGGTACGCTTCGAGGCGGTATTCGCCTAGTTGCACCAGGCGGGTCATCTCATGGCCAAGCAGCGTGCCGGCCGCTTTGTGAGTGTGAGTTTCGGTTACCAATTCGGCCAGGATCATCGAGCTGAACGCGCCCATGTCAGCGCGGGATTCTTCGACCAGCTCAATGCCGCGCTCGCGGAGCAATAGCTCGGCGTTGACCATGTTGACTTCACCGGCCATCGATTGCTCGAGCAACCCCGCCGCAAACGTGGCGGTCAGCAGCTTGGTCTCCTTCGAGGCGACTTCGCCGCGATACAGCAGCTTGCAGGCCTTCACCGGCGATCGCTCCAATTGCGACATCAACTGACCCAGCCGGTGGGCCAGGTCGAGTTCGCCGCGGAGCGAGGCAAACTTTTGCGGGTCGAGCGAAACCATGTTCACCGCGTGCCGCACAGCGCCCTTCGTCAAGAAGTCAATCAGCAGCCCCGCGCCTTCGGCCGCGACTTGGGTTTGCGCTTCTTCAGTGCTCGCGCCCAGGTGGGGCGTCGCCAGCACGCCTGGCATGCCGAACAGTGGGCTCTTCGTGCATGGCTCTTCCGCGTAGACGTCGAGCGCCACGCCGGCCAGCTTGCCGCTCTTGAGGCCTTCGACGAGCGCCGCTTCGTCATAAATTCCGCCGCGGGCGCAGTTGATCAATCGCACGCCCGGCTTCAGCACGCTCAGCTCTTTCTGGCTGATCAGTCCGCGAGTCTCTTCCGTCAAAGGTGTGTGAACGGTCAGATAATCAACGTGCGGCAACATTTCGGCAACCGTCGTCACGATCTGAATGCCCAGCTCCGCGGCGCGTTCCTTCGAGAGGAACGGGTCAAACCCGATCAAACGCATTTCGAGCGCGCGGGCTCGCGCGGCAACCGCCTGCCCGATCCGGCCCAGCCCGACAATGCCGAGTGTTTTGTCGGCCAACTGGCTCCCCATGTATTGCGCACGATCCCAGCGTCCTTCGATCAGGCTTTGATAGGCCGGCGCGATATTGCGAGAGAGGGCCAGCATCATGGCGATCGTGTGCTCGGCCGTGCTGAGCGTGTTGCCCGTGGGCGTATTCATCACCACGATGCCCAAGCGCGTGGCGGCCGCCTTGTCGATGTTGTCCGTGCCGACACCGGCGCGGACGATTGCTTTCAGTCGCTTGTTGCCGGCCAGGGCGTCGGCTGTGATCTTCACGCCGCTGCGAACAATGGCGCCATCGTACTGGGCCAAGGCCTCGCGCAGCGCGTCGCCAGACAGCTTGGGGCGGATATCGAACTCCACGCCCGGCGCGGCGGCCAACAAATCGAGCCCTTCTTTCGCCAACGGATCAAGCACAATCACGCGATGCATGAGAAACAACGGCCTTTCAATCGTTCGGCCATGCTACGATCCTCCCCGTTCTGGGGACGAGCAACGGCCGATCAGGGCAAGAAACGGAACGGGGGCGGCGGACATCACGCGGCGCACGGCGCCGAGCGACGGACGGACTGATCAGGAAGCCCTTTTCAGGCTCCAACCCCTGGGAAATCACCGCCCGCGGGCAAGCAGGCAGGATAAACCAGGAGGAGTGAGACGGTCAAGGAGCGCGGAGGGGGTAGTGCTTTACGATCGCGTGCAGGCGGGCGCTATGACTGAATGGCGCTCATATAAAGACCTCGCCGCATGCAAATTGGTGTTCCGGCTATCCCCTATCTGAGCAAGTCGAACAGCGATAAGAAGCCGCCTATCGCCAGGCCGAACACGAGTCCGACAACCATCCCGGCGCGCCAATTGCCTAGGATTGTTCCAACAAACAGCGCTACCCAAATATCGAGCTGGAAAAAAAGGTGAACGTAAAAAGCGCCGAGTTCCAATTTTCAGCGCGGCCAATGGCGAATGGTATAGCAAGAAACGCCGTCGATACGAGCAATTCCGTCAGTCCAAAGCGAAACCAACGGCGGCGAGGAGCGGTAGCCATGCTCTCATTCTAACTCGCAGCGTATAAAAATGACGACTGAAAGTGGCAGATGCGTCAACCGCCTGATCTTTCGTAGAATCATTGAGGCGCGTAGTCTTGCCGTGCGTCTCGCTAAGGGCAGGTTGTCGGTTTGGCGTTCTCGGCATGGCGATGAAGGATGACGAAACTCTCAGCGGGAGTCAGCGGCGATGAGCGACACGATGCAACCAAAGATCATCCAGGACGCCGGCGAAGTTCCGCTGCTGTTGTACTCGGATGTGCGGGCGCCACTGGCCAGTTTGACCTTTCTGCGTCGGTCGCTGGCGCTCGCTGAATTGGCGCTGATCGCTTACAACGACGAGGCCGAGGCGCAGCGCGCGGCGCGGGCCATCGGCTTTCCGGATGCGCAGCTCTTTGATAAGGACGGATCGCAAGCGTATCGCTTCCGCAACGAACATGATGTCGTGCTGGCCTGCCGCGGAACCGAAGTGACCGAGTGGAACGACGTCCAGGCCGACGCGAACGCCATGATGAGCGTCGTCGGAGCGTTCGGCAAAGTCCACTCGGGCTTCAACCAGGAAGTCGACGATCTCTGGCCGATGCTCGAGGAGTTGCTGCGCGGCGTGCGTCAGCCGGTCTGGTTCTGCGGCCATTCATTAGGCGCGGCAATGGCCACGATCTGCGCCTATCGCTGCAAAACGTCATCGCTGACCAAAGATCCACAAGAGCTGCACACGTTCGGATCACCGCGCGTCGGTTGCAAGCGCTGGATTCGCCACGCCGAAGTACGACACTACCGCTGGGTGCATAACAACGACGTCGTCACGCGCGTGCCACCGGTCTGGTTGGGCTACCGGCATGGCGGCGACGAACTCTACCTGGACCGCTATGGACGGATCCGCAAATTGCGCGGCGTGTTGCGCAGCCGCGATCGCTGGCGAGGTTTCTTGGCCGGCCTGCTAAAGTGGAGAATTGATCTGCTAACAGATCACAGCATTGGCCAGTACGCCCAGCACATTGCCACGGCAGTGAAAAAGGAGAACGCGGCGCTGGCGAAACATCGCGCCGCTGCAAAAGCCGAGGATTTGGCGATCTCCGCGGAGCCGGAATCTTAGATAGCGTTCGGCGAGCGTCGCAGCACTGGCAGAGCCAGTGGCGCCCAAACTAATAGCCTAATAGCGCGGAGCTACCGTGGGCGTGGTGACGACACGGCTGCCCCCAGGTGGCGTGACGTTGGGGACGAGCGTGCCCATCGTGGCTTTGAGCGAAGAGACGCGCGAAGCGAGTTCCGGTTGAAAGCGGTCATATTGCAAAGAGCGCTCGTAGTCGACCAGCGCCTGCTGCATATTGCCAGTCTCTTCGTTGATCCGGCCAAGCGCGGCTAGCGCGCGGGGTTCGTAAGGGTTGATCGCCAGGGCTTCGGTCAGATAGGTCTTGGCGGATTGCTTATCGCCCAGGTCTTCGGCCAGGCGAGCCATTTCGACCTTCGGCTCTGCGCTCGTTGGACTCCGCGTCGCCCAACCTTGCAATAGCCGCTGTGCTTCGTCATTGCGATTTTCATCGACCAACAGCACGGCCAGCGCGCGGTAGCAATCCTTGTTGTTCGGATTGTGGTCGAGCGATTGATTGTAAAGACTCTCCGCCTGCGAGAGGTCTTCCTTGCGATTGTTCAGCTTGCCGAGCCGGTGATACGTGGCGGCCTGGTTGTAGAGGGCATCAGCGTCCTTGGGATCGGTCGCTGTTGCTTTCTGGAAGTTCTGCAGGGCTTGCGCGTAATAGCCCTGCTGGTAGAGCTTCACGCCGGCCGCGTTCTGTTGGTGCGCCACCATGCTGCAACCGCTGGCCGAACAAACGGCCATGATCGCAACCGCCGCGAGACAATTGGGGCGCAGTCGATACCCATTAGCCGGCAGAAGAGTTCGTCGCGTATTCACGGGATTCTCGTGCCTCGCTGGAAAAGCGAACATGCTGCGACGATTGCGGACGTCGGACGACGAAATGCCGTCTACGGCCGGAAAACAAGGGAGATGGGAATCGGGGCGAGAGAATAGCGAACCCGGCAACCCGCCACAATACCGCTTGGCACGACTGTACGGCTTCGAATCGGTAATCCATGCTCGTGTGTGTGCCACTGCTAGCTTGTCTAGCAGTGCCTTCTGCCGCTTCGCACTGCTGCACCCAGAGGGTACCCGGCCAGCAGTGGCATACAGTCGCTGCCTGGTTGCGTTTTCCTGGGATCGCAGACATCCCAAAAAAACAAACCGCCGGTCGATCCATTCCTTTGGACGCCGGCGATCAATTTACATTTCGATTTTTGGCGCCATGGCGGCGCATTGTCACGCTCGAGGCGCCTGATCTACGAGGGCGCCTTCGCGGACTACGCGTCGTGCGTTGTGACGGCGGCGGGCAGTTTGCTGTAGCCCAGGCCACGGAGCACTTCCAGCACTTCGCTGCAGGTGGGGAACATGCGGCCGCTGGTGCGCTTGTAGGCGTTCATGGCGTTCATGAACTCGACTTCGTCATCCGTGTAGTCTCGTTCGCAGGTGGTGGGATCGATTTGGCGGCGACGATTGACCTTCGCGCGACGCTCAAGCTTGCGCGGCTCAGCGACGGCAACGGCTGCGGCGACATTCTTTGTCCGGCGCTCACCCCGCTCGCGGCGATCAAGCGAGACAACTTCTTTTTTGGCTTTGACCACGGTCTGTTCCCCAGGCTGCTTTGGCGACGAATCCATGGGCGCACAGTCTGCGCCGGTAGGTGGGGAATCGGGCAAACCGAGGCAGCGAGTCTAGCGGTCGGGAAAAATGCGCGATCCTAGCGAAACCGCCGGTTTATTCCGATGTCACGGACGGCGCAAACCCTCCGGTTGCGCAGCCGCGCGGAAATGACATTGCAACGGCTCAAGCAGCTTAGCGCGATTGCAAGAGAAGGCGACGCTCGCGCATTCGGTTCAACCGAAAGAAGCGGCCCGCGCAGAGACAATCGCGGGTTGCGCCGATTATGCCGGGTGTGATAAACACCGACCGAGGGAAGACGCAATCTCGGCGCCCTCAGCAACTCGTGTCAGGAGAAGGCACTACTGGACAAGCCAGCAGTGGCACGCGCAAAGGCCGAGCAGCTTCTCCAAGACTCACCCCTCAAGCCCCAAGCCTGCTTACTGATTCACCGGCTCGACGCCAGGCAGCACCCGCAGCAAGGCGACGACCGACCGGACAGCCGAGTTCGTCACCGGGACTACTTGATCCGGCATGAGCGAATCCCAAGAACTCTCGCTGTCCTCTGGGTCCGGCTGCGTCACCAGGCCCATGGCGGCGGCGGACGTGATCATCTGGCTGTCCGACGTCAGCGGCAGCCCTAGTGACTTTCGCACTGTGCGATCCGTCTCTTCCAACAGCGGACGATAACTTTCGGTCATTTGCTCGACGATCGGCAGCGTGGTCAGCGTGAATTGAGGAACCGGCCGACCCACGGGCACGGCTACAGGCGCTGCCGCGAGCGTCTTGGTCGACGATTCCTGGGCTGTGTCGACAGCGACAAATCCGGGGCCAACGCCAACCGCCGGAGCGGTTGCGACCGTGGTTGCGTCGTTCGCGTGCTGCGTTCGGCCGACACCGCTGATCACCAGCAGCGCCGCCGCAGTCGCCAGCAGGGCGCCGGCCAAAGCAAGCTCGCGACTCGTGGCCCAACGGCCGCCGCTAGCCGCAACGGCGGGCACAACCCTTTGCACGCCAACGGGCCGCAGGGCCGGCAATTCGGCCGAGTCCCAATCGGTCGCGCTCGCCAGCGACTGGGCCTTCGCCAGCTCCCACTGCGTTATCACACGGCTCGTCAGATCAGCCGAAACCTCGACACGTTCCCACGAGGAGACTCCTTCGCTGAGGGTCTCGTATCCGCGAGCGATTGACGCGCAAGCCGAACAGACGGCCGCGTGATCAGCGAGAGCGGTGTCTGCCAGCGCGCCATCGGCAAACAGCGGGCATCGCTCATCGAGCAGATCGTTCAATCGAGATTCAAATTCTTCGCACTGCACTACTGTGCTCTCCTACCACGTCCCGAGCTCGCAGGCGTTCGATCAATTCTCGCCTCGCCCGGTGGACCCATGTCTTCACGGTTCCAACCGGACAGCCCAACGCCTGGGCGATCTCGCTATAACTCAATTCTTGTTCGTGAAACAACACAAATGCCTGCCGGTATTCGACGCGAATCCCACGCAGGGCCAATTCCACTTCTTCGGCCAGCGTGCGGATGGCGGCTGGCGAAGGAGCTGGATCAGGCAGTTGGTCGCACTCGCTGGCGAACCTGGGGCGCCGCGATTTCGACGCCAGGAACGTCCGGCAGCGGTTGCCGGCAATTGCCAGCAGCCACGGTATAAAGTCACGACTTTCGTCCCAACTGCGCAGGCTGCGCAGGGCGCGGACGAAGGTCTCTTGTGTTACGTCTTCGGCGTCCTCGCGATGCCCAAGCATGCGGTACGCAAGACCGAAAACCTGCTGGCGAAAGGTATCCACCAGTTCGGTCGCTGCCGCCGTCTCGCCCGCCAGGCAACGCGCGACGATCGCGCGGATTCTCTCGGCCCGGTCGTCGTGCTCAGCGTGGTGCTCAGCGGGCATCGCCAAAAGGCCTTCGAAAGAGGATACCCGGCCACCACGGCGTGGGTTTCACGCTCTTTTAGCGACTTGGGGCAACGGACAGCGACAGAGCGAGACGCTCCCGCAGTGGGGGAACCGCCTTCGGGCCTAAGCCCGTCCGGGGGGACCACCGCAGCACGGGTTGCCACGTCCGTCCGGGGGCCAGGCCTCCGAGAATGCCGGGCGCCGGGCTATTCGCAGACGTCGCGAAGGATGTCACGCATTTCCGTCACAGTGACATCTTCCAACCGTTTGCCCCGCCGGTCAAGCTTTTCATTGACCTTGATGGCGGTTTCCTGCATGACTTCGTGCGTTTCCTTCGATCCCCCGTAAAGGACGAAGTTCTTGCCGCGCGTGATGCGGGTTTGGCCGTCCTCGGCGTCGAGGCCGAGGCCAAGCAGGGCCGCTTTGCGTTTGGTGGAGTTCGAAGCCTTCACAGGCGTCCTCGACTTTGCTGATCCCGTTGATGAGAACAGGCTGGCTGGGGATTCTAGCTGAAATTCTTATCGGCCAACCGCTGGCATTTCAATCATAGGGACGGCCTGCGCAGAGGGTCAAGTCTGGGCCTGGCCTCCGCCGGGAGAACGGCAAAGTCCGGGGTCTGGCTCATTTTTTCGGCGAGAAGATTTTCGGTTGTCGAGAAATCGTTGGCCCGAAAACATGTGCCTGGCCCCTTGCTTCAGGACCTGGCAATCCTCGTGCGCTGGCCTCCGCCGGGCCCAGGCGCCTTCCGCGGTTCTGCCGGGGGCTTAGCTCCCCGACTACAGACCCCTGCGATGCGGACGACATTAGGCCCCGCGGATCGACTCGCGGACGGTCTGGCGGGCCAGCTTGAACGCGTTCGCCAGGGCGTGGGCCCGTGCTTCCATTTGTTCCACGGAGTAGCTACGCCCTTCGCTCTGAGAAAGCCCGGCAATGGCCACTGTCAGAGGCATCAGGTCAAGGAACTCCCGGTAACGGCGTTTGAGGGCTTCTTCGTCGGTCGGCGGCACGTCTAAACTCCCAACAGGCGCCTCAAGTCGAAGTGGCTCCGACGACCAGCCTAGGCCGCCTGACGCAATGCGGGGGCCGGCGCAATGGCCCTCCTGCTTTGAGGCTAGTCATCCGCGCGACCGGTCGCAAGTAGAGAGGAAGGCTTTAGGGACTTGAGGATCTGAGGCAGGGGCCGGTTCGAGGATACTTCTTACTCGAGTCCAAATGCTCTAGCGCCCGAACGATTGCAAGTCTGGTTGCAATTCGGATTTCTTTAGCCGGCTTCTTTGAGGCCGGGACTTGGACGAGATCTCCGAGGTCGCTGACCCCGGCTACAGAACTTCGCAGTGAAGCCCTAGCGACGCTTGAAGAACTTGTTGAGCACGTCACTGGCGGCTGACCCGCTGTCTTTGTGCGACGATTTGGGGGGCGGAGGCACAGCCTTGGGCGGTTCCGGATTTTCCGGCTCGTACTTGGCCGGAACTTGCGCTGTGGGCTGAGGAGCGGCCGGGGCCGGGTTGGCTGCGCCGGGCGCCGGGTTGACTGTGGCGGGTGTCAGGATCGGAAACGGACCAATGTGCGTCTCGCCGTTGAGCTCGATCTCTTCGGTCTCGTTCGCGTTGAGACGGCGCGTTTCTGACTTGGCGACCTCGCCTTCGCTCTCCTGAATCCAATTGGAGACGTCGTCCATGTCCGGCGTGCTGCCGCCGACATTGCCCGACGCGGTCCGCGCCGCGGCGTCTTTGACCCCCTCGACCTTGGGGCGTTTCTTCGAAGCGATCCCGGTCCGAATGCAGACCTCGAAATCCAGCGGCCCAATCTGCAGGCGATCGCCGGCTGCAAGCTCGCGCTCGCCGAACACGCGCTCGCCATTGACGATGGTGCCGTTCTTGCTGCCGAAATCGCGCACAATCAATAGCGCATCTTCCAGCATCAGCACACAGTGGTGCCGGCTGATCAGATCACTGCGCGGGCGAAGCTGGCAATCTTCAGCTCGGCCGATCAGGAACTTATTCCCAACGACTGGTACTTCCTTGCCGGCGTTGGGGCCGACGAGGACCTTCAGTTTGACTTCCATCTTCCAAACACGCTCCGCCGAGGATGCACCGACAATAACAATCGAATTAGGGCGCGGAAAAAAATCATCCTCAGCGTTAGACTTCGTCGCAACGAAATCCGTCACACCACTAGAACTGTCGTCTTCCTGCGAACAGCGAGCAGCGCGATCTCGTTACCGACACACACACGGCACAACACAACTGCGGGCGAGCGGCCTTACCAACTTGATAAGAAAATGAATAAAGGCAAGCAGGTTCAGCAATGCTCGCGAACGTTCGCATGCTGCAGGGGCGTTTGGAAAAAACGCGCCGAGCTGCGTCCGCCGCACGGTCATCCGGTCCGAGCCCCAAAGGACCTTAATACTTTCGTCGTTTTCAAAGAAAATTCAAGTCCGGAATTCAGCAAAAAACCGCTGCTCAGGACCTCTAATGGCGCCCCCCCGGACGCTCAATGAATCGTATCAGCTAACGCGGCGCGGGTCAAAGAATGCTTAGCGCTGGAATGAACAATTTTTCCGACAGGCATACTTCTTTTAGCGGACCTCTCAACGACGCAAGTTCCACGTCGGTTGGCCATAGATCTCATCGACCAACTGTGCCGCTCGCTCGACTTCTACGCCATCGAGCTCCCCTTCCTGCCAGCGAATTTCTCGTCGCGCTGCCAGCGCATTCTGCCAGTTAACGGTTAGGGCAGCGTCAGAAACCTCGACTCCGGTAAGTTCCGCCAAACCCATCAATTCGGGGGCGGCCACCGACCTGTGCAGGATTACGCTGCCATGCTGCAAAACTGCTCCGCGCTTGCGGCGCTGCGCGCTGCCCGCGACCTTTTCGCCTCGACAGATCACATCGCCCACGCTGCGACGCTGGAAGCAAAGGAACGGCTCCTCCGATGCTCGCAGGCCTAGCCCTTGCTGGCAGAGAGTTGCCGTCACTCCCATTCCGGCCAGGGCTTCGATCAATGTTCCATGCAGCAACTGGTACATCGCCTCGGCGTCGGCCGCCAGCGGATGCGCGACTGGGGCGGTCAGGCTGTACGTCAGCTCGCGGTCATGGACGATCGCGCCGCCGCCAGTCGATCGCCGCACCAGAGGCGCGGCGTTGCTAGCAATGTGCGCTGCGCGGCCGGCGTGATTTTGAAAGTAACCGAGCGAGAGGGTCGGCTCGTCCCAGCGATAAAATCGTAGGGTCGCCCGAGCGGATTGCTCGGCAGATTCCATCAGGGCCGCGTCGACGGCCATGTTCCAATCACCAGGCGCGGCGGGCGAGTTGATAAGGCGAACGGCAAGCATGCTGCGATGGTTCTTCCGCTAGTCTTTCGGTGTCGACGTCAGCGGCTTGCGGGCCGCCAGGACTTCGTCCGGTCGACTGATGGCCGTGGTGTGTGGCGCCTCGTGCAGCAAGTCAGCCGGCTCTTCGGTGATGCGAAACAACGTTTCAGCGAAAGCGTCGAGCGTTTCCTTGCTTTCGGTTTCCGTCGGTTCGATCATCATCGCTTCGCGAACGATCGGCGGGAAGTAAACCGTCGGCGCGTGGAAACCATAGTCGAGCAGGCGCTTGGCGATGTCCATCGCCGAGATATCCTTGTCGGCCTTCACCGTGGCGGCCGAGGCGACAAACTCGTGCATGCAGCGATCTCCCTGCGGCACCGGCAGGATGTGCTTCACGCGGCTGAGCAGATAGTTGGCGTTGAGGACCGCGGTCTCGCTCACGCGGCGAAGTCCTTCCGGACCATGGCTGCGAATGTAGCAATACGCGCGAACCAGAATGCCGACGTTGCCAAAAAAGCTGCGCACCCGGCCGATCGATTTCGGCCGATCATAGACCAGCGTGTATCGCGCGCCGGACTTCTCGATTAGCGGTGTCGGCAGATACGGCGCAAGCGCCGCGGTGACCGCGATCGGTCCAGCGCCAGGGCCACCGCTGCCGTGCGGGCCGCTGAAGGTCTTGTGGCAGTTGAAGTGCATCATGTCCGCGCCGAAATCGCCCGGCCGGCTGATGCCAAGGATGGCGTTCATGTTCGCGCCATCGAGATAAATCAAGGCGCCGGCAGCGTGGACCATTTCGGCAATCTTGCGCATGTTGGGATCGTACATGCCCAGCGTGTTCGGGTTGGTGATCATGAATACGGCCGTCTGATCATCGAGCTTGGCGGCCAGATCTTCGAGATCGACGTAGCCTTGCGGCGTGCTTCTGACCGATTCTGACGCAAAGCCGGCCACCGAGGCGCTGGCCGGGTTCGTGCCGTGCGCACTATCTGGCGCCAGGACCTTGCCACGCTTTTCGCCACGTTCGTGAAAATACGCTGACGCCGCCAATAGCGACGTCATTTCTCCATGCGCGCCAGCAGCCGGCGCAAGCGACACGGCCGGCAGGCCGGCAATCTCGGCCAGCATCTGCTGTAGCTCGTAAAGTAACTCCAACATTCCTTGCAGTGACTCTTCTGGTTGCAGCGGGTGCAGATCGAGCAGTCCCGGCAACGACGCCAGGCGTTCGTTCCGCTTCGGGTTGTGCTTCATCGTGCACGAGCCGAGCGGATAGAAGTGCGTATCGACGGACATGTTGAGCGTCGACAGATTTGTGAAGTGCCGCACCACGTCTGGCTCGGCCAACTCCGGCAGGTCGGGCGCATGATCGGCCACCGCGCCCTCAGGCAGCAGCTTCGACAGCGGCACGTCCGGCACGTCGCTGGCCGGAAAGCGCGTCGCGCGGCGGCCTGGCTTCGACAGTTCGAAAATCGGCACGGTAGAGCGGGTATTACGCATGGGCTGTTGTCGCGTGAAGTTTGGTGGAGTTGGATGTCGTCTTGACGGTTGCAGAGTCCTTAAGCGCCGCCGCCAGCGCGTCGATCTCCGCTCGAGTGCGCTTCTCTGTGACTGCGACGAGGAAGCAATCGGCTAGCTCCGGGTACCAGTCGCCCAGTGGCAAGCCGGCATAAAAGCCTGCCGCGCGGGCGTCGGCGAGTAGTTGCGACACGTTGTTCTCACGGTCGCGCACCACGAACTCTTTGAACGTCGGATGCTGAAACACCAGCGAGAGTCGTCCGTCGGCGGTGAGTTGTTCGGCCGCGTAATGCGCTTTGCGCAGGCTCAACTCGGCCACTTCGCGCAGTCCTTGCGGACCCATCAGCGCCAGGTAGACCGTGGCCCGCAGCGCGAGTAGCCCCTGGTTGGTGCAAATGTTGCTGGTGGCTTTTTCGCGGCGGATGTGTTGCTCGCGCGTTTGCAGTGTGAGCACCCAGCAGCGCTTGCCGCGGCGGTCGACCGTTTGCCCGGCGATGCGCCCAGGCATGCGGCGCACCAATCGTTCGCGACAGGCGAGAATACCCAGGTAGGGACCGCCGAACGAGAGAGGATTGCCGAGTGATTGCCCTTCGGCCACGACAATATCGGCGTCGTAGTCGCCGGGACGTTTGAGAATACCGAGGCTGATTGGATCAGCGATGACTATCAACATCGCGCCCTTGTCGTGGGCCACTTGCGCCAGTTTCTCGACGTCTTCGAGACAGCCGAAGAAGTTGGGATGCTGAACGAGCACGCACGACGTTTCCTCGGTGATCGCGGCCGTCAGGTCAGCTGGCTTGATCACGCCGTCAGGAGTGGCGATCGTCGTCAATTCCGCGCCGATGTTCTTCAGGTACGCGGCGAGCGTCTGGCGATATTCGGGGTGGACACACGAAGCGGTGACAACGTGCTTCGGCCGGCCCGTGGCGTGCTGGCTCATCAGGACCGCTTCGACCGCAGCGGTGGCGCCGTCGTACAGGCTGGCGTTCGCGACATCCATGCCGGTCAGCCGTGTGATCATCGTCTGATATTCGAAGAACGCTTGCAGGTTCCCCTGACTCGCCTCGGCCTGGTAGGGCGTGTACGAAGTGTAAAACTCCGAGCGGCCGGCGATTGCGTCGACGACGGCCGGAATGAAGTGATCGTACGCGCCGCCGCCGAGGAAGCAGACGCGCTCTCCGCATGGCACATTGCCCGCGGCCAGCGCGGTCATGCGAGCTGTGAGTTCCAGCTCGGTCAGCGCCGGCGGAATGGCGAGCGGCCGCTTGAGTCGCAAGTCATCGGGCACCATCGCAAACAGTTCGTCGATCGAAGCAGCGCCAATCGCGTCGAGCATCGCTCGTTCATCTTCTGGCGTATTGAGCAAAAATGGCATCGTTTAATTCGTCGCAGAAAGTATTTGTAGGATCTATGTCACACCAGCCCGAAGCGCCAGCGAGGGTTCTTTGTTCGTTTAGCGAGAGAGAAGAACCCTCGCTTGCGCTTCGGGTTAGTATGGACACATCGTAATTCGCTCATGCACGCGCGTGCGCGACTAATGTCCTTCTTCGTCGCACTGCTTTTTGTAGGCCGCGTAGTCCATCAATGACTTCAGGCCGGATTCGTCGGCCAGCTTGATCTTGACGACCCAGCCGTTGCCGTACGGATCGCTCGGCAGCGCTTCCAATTCGCCGGCCAGCCGATCGTTGACGGCCACCACCGCGCCATCGACCGGGCTGTAGAGATCGCTCACCGCTTTGACAGATTCGATTTCGCCAAACGGTTGGCCCGCTTTCAGCGCGCGGCCGATCTTGGGTAGTTCGATATGGACCAGGTCCGTCAGCGCTTCGAGCGCGAAGGCCGAGATGCCAACCGTGGCGACTTTTCCACCGGTCGCGTCCGGCTCGACGTACACCCATTCGTGTGTCTTGGCGAATAGTAGTTGCTCAGGCTTCACTGCGGATTCCTTTCACGGTCACTTGGAATGACACTAACTTTTTGGACGACGATAGAAGGGGAGCTTGACGACGCGCGCCGGCGTGGCGGCGCCGCGAATATCGACATCAACCGGCGTGTCGACTGCCGCCGATGCTCGCTCGACATAGCCCATCGAGATCGGGCGTTCGAGCGTCGGCGAAAACGTCCCGCTGGTCACTTCGCCGATCTTTTGGCCGGCGGCCAGGATGGCGTAGCCTTCGCGCGCGGCGCGTTTGCCTTCGAGCCGCAGGCCGACGCGGATCGGAAAGTCCTGCTTAGCTTTGCGCTCGACCAGGATGTCTCGACCCGGGAAGACGCGACCATCGAGATCGACGGCAAACCCCAGGCCGGCCTGGAGCGGATCGATCGATTCGTTCAACTCGTGGCCATAGAGAGGCATACCAGCTTCGAGCCGCAGCGTGTCTCGCGCGCCGAGACCGGCCGGCGTGGCGCCAGCGTCAACGAGCGCCTGCCAGACGCCAAGCGCGGCGCGGGCGCCTAGCATCAGCTCGCAGCCATCTTCGCCGGTGTAGCCAGTCCGGCTGACGATGCCGCCGTGGCCGGCGATGCGGGTTTCGGTAGCGTGGTAATACTTGATCGGCCCAATCGGCGCTTCGACGAGTGGTTGCAACAGCTCGATGGCGCGGGGCCCTTGCACGGCGATCATCGCCCAATCGTCGGTAACGTCGAGCATGGCGACTTCTTTCGCCGCAGCCAGGCGCGGCGCGAGCCAGGCGAGAATCTTCAACCGGTTGCTGGCGTTGACGACCATCAACCAATAGGCGCCGCCGCCGGCGTCGGCCAGGCGATAGACGAGCACGTCGTCGAGAATGCCGGCCTGATCGTTGGTAGCCAGGGCGTAGCGAACCTGGCCCAGTTGTTGATCTGCCACGCGGCGCGTGACCACAGAATCGAGAAAGGCGGCGGCGCCAGAGCCGTCGAAGCGGAGCCGGCCCATGTGAGAAATATCGAACAGGCCAGCCGCGGTGCGCGTCGCCGTGTGTTCGGCGACGATCGATGAATACTGCACCGGCATCGACCAGCCTGCAAAATCGACCATTCTTCCGCCATGCGAGGCGTGCCACTCGTGCAGCGGCGTTTCCAGTAGCGCAATAGCCATCGGCGCCTCATGGGCGAAAAAAAAGTCATGCAGCCTCCGCCGGTGCTACCAAAGCCCGATGGGCGTACGAAGACTGCCAAGATGCCAATTTGCCACAACGTCGAACGTTACAGCCCGCCCAAAGAGCGGCCGCAACGCTTGACGAGGGACTCTGGCGATATTGTACCGGCGAGCAAGAAATCCGGGTAGGAGGGGGGCCCGTATCACGCCAAGGGCGATCATTTTGCTGGCGAGTTCCACGGTTTGCACAACAGGGCTGCGTTAGGTTGGCACGGGCCTCGGAAAGGTCGCCGTTTTTATGGCATGCAACCGGAAGGACAGAACTATCTGCGATTCGGATTGTCCCCGCGCCGACGTTACATGACGGGCTCCGTCGATTGCTGTCTTGCGCGCAGCCCTACTTCTGGGTTGTTAGACTCTGGTTCTGCGCACGCCATTCCTCGCATCTTCGCCCACGCTGCAAAGATATCTATGAGACGATCGATTCTGGTGGCCGTTGCCCTGGCTGTGTTGTTGCTGACGCCGCTGCGGCCGGCTGCTGCCGCGGAAGCGCGGCCCAACATTGTGCTCATCTTCGCCGATGATCTCGGCGTCAACGACCTCGGTTGTTATGGGCGGAAGGATCATCGCACGCCGAATCTCGACCGGCTGGCGTCGCAAGGGATGCGGTTCACCTGCGCGTACACGGCGCAGCCGATCTGTTCGCCGTCGCGCGCGGCGTTGATGACTGGCAAGTGCCCGGCGCGTTTGAACCTGACGAACTACCTGCCGGGCCGGCCTGACGCGCCGTCGCAGCGCGTGCTCCACCCGCGGATGGAAGGGCAGTTGCCGCTCGAAGAAGTCACGATCGCCGAGCTGCTCAAAGGCGCCGGGTATGCAACCGGCCTGTTCGGCAAGTGGCACCTCGGCGGAAAAGGTTTTGAACCGCAGAACCAGGGCTTTGACGTTGTTGTCTCACCCGCCTCGGACAGCAAGAACCCCACGCTTGCCACCGGTGGCAAAGGCGAGTTCGCCATCACCGCGGCCGCGGAGCAGTTCATTGAACAGCATCGCGACGGGCCGTTCTTCTGCTATGTGCCGCACAACAATCCGCATATCCCGTTGGCCGCCGCGCCCGAGTTGATCGAAAAGAATCAAGGCGCCTTTCACCCGGTTTACGCCGCAATGATCGAGACGCTCGACACGGCGGTAGGGCGATTGATGGCCAAGATCGACGCCCTCGGCCTGACCGAACGCACGATATTTATCTTCACCAGCGACAACGGCGGACTGCACGTGCTGGAATTCCCTGGCACGCCGCCGACCTACAACAAGCCGTACCGCGCCGGCAAAGGGTATGTATACGAAGGGGGCCTGCGCGAGCCGTTAATCGTCCGCTGGCCGGGCGTCGTAAAGCCGGGCAGCGAGTGCGAGCAGCCAGTCGTGCTAACCGACCTCGTGCCGACTTTGCTCGAAGCGGCAGGAATCGACGTCGCCAAAACCGTCGGCCCGCTTGATGGCATTGGCGTCGCCAAGGCCCTGCGCGGGGAAAACCTGCCCGAACGAACATTCTGCTGGCACTTCCCGCACTACACGAATCAAGGGAGCCGCCCCGCCGGCGCGATCCGCGAAGGCGATTGGAAGCTCGTCGAGCAATTCGAGGATGGCAGCGTCGAGCTCTACAACCTGGCGCAGGATATCAGGGAAACGAAGAACCTGGCCACGAGCGAGCCAGCGCGGGCCGAAGCGTTGCGAGCCAAGCTGCACGCCTGGCAGAACAACGTGGGAGCAAAAATGCCCACGCCGAATCCGGACTTCGACGCCAAGTTGCATGATCGACTTTACGTGGAGCAGGACCCATCAAAGCTCATTCCGGCCGCCACGGCCGCCGCGACCGAGCCCGAGTGGAAGGCGTGGCGCGCGGCGATGAACGCGGCCGTCAAAGGTCGTCCGTCGAAAGTCACTCCTGCCAGTGGCGATATACGTTTGCAAGCCAAAGACGCCCGCGTGCACGCCAAGACAATGCGATATGAGCCGCAGCCGAACAAAAACGTCCTTGGCTACTGGACCAATCCGGCCGATTGGGCCGATTGGGAATTCGACGTGCCGACGGCTGGTGTGTACGAAGTGGAAGTGCAGCAAGGCTGTGGCGCCGGCAGCGGCGGGGCCGAAGTCGCCGTTGAAGTCGCCGGGCAGACGCTCAAGTTCACCGTCCAGGAGACAGGTCACTTTCAGCAGATGATCCTGCGAACGATTGGCGAAGTAAAACTACCGGCCGGCAAACAAACCCTGGCCGTGCGGCCGCAAACCAAACCAGGCGCGGCGGTGATGGATTTGCGCCGCGTGGTGTTACGCCCTGTGCCATAGTTCGTTTCGCTACACGAGGAACGCAACGATGTTCTTTCGTTCGATCGTGATCGGCTGTCTGGCGTTAGCACTATTTGCGCAAATGCAGCACGGCTCATCAGCGGCCGAAACGCATGATCGCGATCCCGCGTATTACTACGAGGGCGAGCTGGCCGGATCGCTAAAAAGCGATGCGCCGCTGGCGATCTATGACCAGGATCCGCAGAGCCTGGTGAATCGTCTGTTTGCGGCGTTCTACATTCGCGAGAGCAACATTCCCACCAAGCGCGGCGGGGCCCCGGTTCGCCGAATCGAAGGGGGCGACACGATCGACTTTCTCGCCTGGGACGGTAGCGATTACTGGTCGTCGCTCGAAACTTGCCAGCGCCTCTCGGCAATTTTGGACGAATGTCTGGCGGATCCGGCGCGCGTGCGCCCTGTTGATCCGCTGCGCCGTGCGATGCTACAGCGTGACCTTTGGGCTGCGTTCGACTTCTATGTGAGCCGCAACATCGCGCGAGACGGCGACAAGCCAACGCGCCAGCGCCGCGACGCGCTCTGCCGCAAGTTGGCCGCGTTGATCCGCGCGTTGACCCTCACGCCAACGGAAATCAAATCGCTGCCGGACAACTACGCGCTGGCGATCAAGTCAGGCGCGTTCGCCGCAGACGCGAAGGGGGACGCAACGGTCGATTATCTGCCGCCAGGCTTGCTGACCGCGTCCGACGATTGGTTGGAGATCGATTTCTTTCAACCGACCGATATTCATGAAGACATCCAGGAACGCTTCATCACGTTGCACACCCGCAATTACAAGGGGCGGTCGTATTTTCGCATCTTCTATCGTTTTCCCGGCGGCCGGCCGGCGCTCGACGAATACCTGAGGCGGATCGACGCCGAAGCGATCGACTGGAAGGTCGGCGCCCATCGCGGGTTCATTCAAGTGCGCGACGGCGCGCCGCAGATTCCAGTCGGCATAGAAGTCGCGCTCGTGCAGTTCCTGGTGTCGCTCGACGACCAGCTGCGCCCCACGCCGACGCCAATTGTCGAATCGGTCCGCCTCCGTTCTTTTCGTAATGTCGACGGTCGGGCAGAGCCGCCGACGAATACCGACGTCGGCATGAACGTCTCGGAACACACGCTCAAGCGGCGATTACTATTCGATGGCCTCAAGAAAGGTGGCCTGGAGCGCGAGCCTGACAACCAGCCGATCTATCGCGTGATCTTTCAGCCAGAGAACGCGCCCGACTGGGGCGATGTCGGTCGCAGCCTGAGCCTGGTGCAGGATTGCCGCCGCTGCCACACTGGCGGAGGGCAGATCGGCGTGCAAACAATCGTCTCGATGGTCCATCAAGGCGGAGTCGACGCCGGGGCGCAACTCGGCGTCGCCCACGCGCTGCCAGCCGGAGCGCCAAGCCCGCGCGGCGCACGCGATACGACGTGGAAGAGCCGGCACGAAACGTATCGGCGGCTGTTGGACTATCTGGGCGAATAACTCCACTAGTGGTGCTGCTCAACTCCGCGGAATTCTCTCCCGCGATCTGGGGCAACGCCCGCTTGCGCGAACCTCTCCATTGGTCTGCGCCTCATGCTTCGCATGACGCCAATCTCCATTCCTTCGCCGCCATCACCGTTGCTATCACAATGGCCACGTTCGTGCGTTTCGAAACGCCTTATTACTGTGAGGACAGCTGTCAGCCGACGGGCCTGTTGTGGGCTGTCGCCGACGTCGAAGCGCGAGACGATCTCGATGAGTGGACACGCGAGTGGCTGGACGAGCTGTCATGTTGGTTTGGCCGCAATTTACCGATCCCAAAGCGGGAGAACATCGACAAGCGGGCCATCTTCTGGTTTCGACCGCAAGCCACTGTCGTCCGCGAAGCGTGGAGCCTGGTAGCAATTCTGCGTGAAGAGGGCGTCCCAATCGGCCTGCGGCGCACACACCTGCCGGGTCGAATCATCTATCACGATGAACTTCAGATTGCGGCCATTCCCTTCGGCCGCGGCCGGCGTCGACGACGCGCGACGTTGACCGACAAGGTTCACGCCAGCGGCGCCTTCTTACCGCCAGTTGTTCGAGCGTGAATCAAGGTCGGATTCTGCCTCGTCGCGACACTTGTCGGTAATCGCAACACACCAACATCGCTAGAAATACAAATCAAACCCAGCCGTGATTCCTTGCAACCACACGCCGCTGGCGTTGACGGTTGCCTGCGGATGCGCCGGGCCGATCAGCGGCAATCCGGCGATTTGGGTTGTGTTCACAGTCGTGTCGATCTGGTTCCCAGGCCGGAGGACGCTCGAGACATACGTGAAGTTGTAGCCCACGTTCACGCGGAGCGACGGGAATAACTGATATCCGAGTTTGACGTCAACTTGCGGGATCAGCGCGAAGCGCGTGCGCGTGTAATGCCCAATGTTCGTCGGCATCGCCAGCAGGCCGCCGGGATACGACGCAATGTATCCGTTCGAAATCGCCGAGGTGCGTCCTTCAATGTCGAGAGATTGAAACATTCCGCCCATCGCGAGTCGCGTATCGGCCGAGACAACCCAGCGCCTTAGATTTACGTTCGCGGCCAGTCCGATTTCACCACCGTTGAAGACATTCCGCGTGGCAAAGCTATCGAAACTCTCCACCCGTCCTGGCGGAATTGGGAACGGGAATGGATTCGTGCCAAAGTTACTCGAGGCGAGAATCGAAATGGTTTCGTTGAGATTGAAGTAGCGATAGCCACCCCAGGCGCTCAGCCGGGCGCGGCTATTGGCCGGGTTGAGCGCAAAACGGCTGCCCGCGCCGGCCGATTGCAAGTTGCTCGACTCGCGAATCGTGATCGAACCATCGATATTGACGATCTGCGGCGGCAGCGTCGGCGGCGGCACAATGAATCCTGGGAACGCCGTCAACACCGAACTCTCGGCGTTGACCATCGGCGCGTCGTTGAAGAACGGCCGCGCCAGAATCGGATTATTCGCCGGGCCTTGGTTGAACGTTGAGGCGACAAAGTAATTCGTGTTGGCCGTAGCGAGCGCGTAGTAATGTCCTTCGATCGCCACCGACTGATAGGGGTCCAGCCAGACGCCGCCCTGCACGCGCCCGCCGGGACGCATCCCTCCATTCACGCTTTGGTTGCCGAACAGCACGCTCGTCGTCGGCAGTCCCAACACGCCGGCAATCTCTTGCGGCGTGCCAGCGGGGCTGGTCGTCACCAGCGCCGGCAGCTTGTCCGCCTGCACAAACCAACCCAGCGCGTCGAGGCTGATGTAATGCCTGGGAAGTGGAGCATACACCGGCATCGGCAACGGAGGACCGGTGGCAAACGCGGCGTCGGGTCCTGATGGATAAGGGGACGCGCCGATGCCCGGCGCCGGTGGTTGCGGCGCGATGAATTGTGCGAGCGTAACCAGGTTGTTGGCAAACGCGGACGACGCGACCACTGGTAGAGGATTTGGCCCCGCTGCCGACGGGCTCGCTATCGACGATGATGCGGTGGGCGCGTTTGTGGGTAAAAATGGAGTCGGTTCGTTCCTCCAGCGCAAGCGATCCGCGCGGCGGACGACGTACTGCGCGCGGGTTCGTTCGTTGTTGGTCGTTGCCCGCTCGAACGCTGCGTTGGCCTCGCGTTCGATCCGCGGCAAGTTCTTGGCGTCGGCCTCACCCGTAGCGACGGCGAATACGTCTCGTTCGAGTTCGTCGAGCATCGCGGACAATGGCCGCTGGTCACGCGGCGGCTGCGCCACGGGCCGATAGAGTTGCGTGCCGGCCGGAAGCGTCGGATCCGGGTATTCTCCGCGCGCGAAGGCGGCGCTGAGCACAATCACAATCGCCACCACTGCCGCCAACAGCAATGGTAGCGCCGCAGCGAATCTGACTCTGTGAGCCGAGCGCGCTGAGCGTTGACCGCTGGGCGGAGCGCAGAATGAACCGGGCGCCACGGGCGTCATCAAAACCTCGCGAGAAGCAGATTCGACAAACACGGTGTTGAACGAATCGCGCAGTTGCGCGCTGCACATTCCTGCCTAAATGAACCCGCACATAGCTGCCAGCACGGCAGAGCGCCGCGCCTTCGAGAGGAGGCGTGTCATTACTCGAAACGGAAAAACGCTGCAACAGCAGTTGGGCGCCGGCCGCTATCGCAGATGCCTTTATCTCTTACTCCATGGTGTGCATGGAGTTTCAGATCCTGAATTGATTTTTCGCGTGACTGCTCGAGGCCTTTGCACTGTGCGAAAATCTCGCATCATCCAATAATAATCCGCGGCTGCCGCTCTGAGTTCGGCATTGCTCGCCTAACAAGTTCTTTCACCATCCAGGGAATGTTCCCTTCTCCCAGCAGCAAGAAGTTCAGGTTCGCCGCCTGCGGCGATTCGAGCGACCAGCCGAAGATGATCTCAGGCGGGTCGCCGCCGTCACGGCAGAGTTCCAGGCAGATCGCCGCCAGCACGTGCGATACGCTCACGCACTTCGAGACGCGGATCACTTCCAGTCCTTCTTCGTGTTCGATCCGCATCAACGGCTTTTGATAAAAGTTGCTGGGGTCGCCAAGAGTGACCTCGATGAAGATTGGCGTGGTGTCAGCCAGGCGAAATTCTCGCTGCAAGGCCCGGCTCTTCTCGGCCAGCGAAATCATCCCGGGCCGATGCGGAGCCAGCACCTTCGCGCCCGAATGTCCCAATTCCTGCCAGCGCAATCGCGTCGCGTCGTCGGCAAAATCAAAACCTTCGAAGCGCAGTTCCGTGCTGCGAATCCAGCGCGAAACGAACGAGCTGATCAGAATCGCCACAACAAACGCCATGGCGATCGTCAGGCCCGAGTGATTAATCAACACGGTCAAGCCGGTCATCACCAGGAAGAACCCCACGGCGCCGGCCGAAGAGACGATGAACAGCGTGCGCTTCAGCCCGCGCTGATTGAGTCGAGTCAAATCCTTGCCGGCCGCCAGCGCGCCACCGGCCAACAGCACCAACACGCTGGTCGCGTACGCCCATTGCTGCGACGACGGACTGGCGCGAAAGACGACCGTGACCAATAGAACGGTCAGGTTCATCACATTCAGAATCACGCCCACTTTGCCGGCCCAACTTACTTCCATGCCCAGGCGGTTGAGGTAATGCGGCAGCAGGTTTTGCAAACTCATGGTGACCGTGGCGCCGGCCAGACAGAGGATCGCCACGGTCGAAAGATCGAACACATCGCCAAAGCGATGCCCGAACAGCGGATTGAGCACGGCGGCGCCCTCGCCACCTGCCAGCGCGCCACCATGCGCGAGGTATGCCAATGCCCGATGTTGCGCCGCGCCCCCAGGCAGCAGGTCCTTCTGCGCGACCAATAGCGTCGTCACCGTGACGGCGCTGACCAGATACACGGCCATAATCGTAGCGGCGGTGACCATCAACTTGCGCGTGTTGCGAATGCGCGCAGCAGTCGCTTCGGTGTTGTGATTGCCGTTGCCGTTGAACTTTGGGCCGGCGCTGACGCGCGGCGCGACAGTCATGATCAGTTCGAAGCCGCTTAGCCCCAGCGCCATTTGGGGGAACGACCACAGAAAGACACCAAGCCAAGAGACCCACCAGGCGCGGTGGGGCGCGGCAGCCACACCGTCGATTGCCCCGTCAGCGGCCAGCTTCACTTCGAACAATGCGCTCAACCAGTCCTGCCACATCTCAGGCCTGCGGGCGAGGTACACAATGGCGCTGCCCACCACGAGCGCCGTGAGAGCCAGGTAGCAGCAAACTGCCGTGGTAGTGACAAAAAGAATCTGCCGCGTCACGCCACGCTTGAGGAACTGCCACGCGGCGAGCGACGCGATCGACAGCCCCAGCGTGATCGCCACTTGCGGTTCGATCAGCACGCGCAGCAAATGCTCGAGCGGAGGCCACAGCGCGTGGTCGTCGAGCGATAAGCCATCGGGCAAGCGCGCCAGCAAGCGCTGCCCGTGCGGGTTGTTGATCAAATGAATCGCCGCGTCGGCCAAGGACAAGCTGCGCGTGATCACGAAGTCGGCCGCGGCGAAACCGAGCAGACTGAGCACGACCAGTTTGCCACGCCAGCCCGGTATCAGTGTTTGCAGTAGGCCAGTGGCGCCTTGGCCATCGGGCGAGCGGCCTACCAGGTACCAATAGACTGGCAGCGCTAACAAAAAGGTCACCAGCACCACGCCGCCGGCGGCCACGGGCGCAAGTGGCCCCGCGGCCTCGGCGGCGATCGATGGCAAGTAAGCAAGCGTGCTGAAGTAATCGACCCCGATCAGGCACATCGCCAGGGGCCAGGGACTTGTCGCTTCGACCGCGCGAGAGCGGTTCTGTTGTGTCATAGCAATTGCCTGGGCATTCGCCTGAGAGTTCCGTCAAACAAGGAAACGTGGAACACGGCTTTCTGATCCGACGCTGTTGTTCGCGTGAATTCTCGTTAGGCAGATTTCTCCCGGTCGCTATCAACCACATCCATTACCGCCGCCCGCTGATGCAGCACACGGTCCAGATCTTTCCAAAAGAAGAACAGACCGACGATGTTATCCCAACGTTTGATCACATTCTGATGATTGTCTACGGCCAGCAAGTCGCCGCCGCCGAAGGTCAGAATTGTTTCGAGCACATCGCGGTATTGGGTGCGGAACCGCAGCCCGGTACGGTCGGTCAGCTCACTGCCTTCGCCGAAGTGGAACTCGCCAATTTCGTTGGGCGTGAACTTCTTGCGACCGTTGAGCGCCATGTGCAACAGCGACCCAAACCAGGGCAACAACAGCAACCAGCTCAGCACCGTGACGGTTCCCGGGTCAAGCTGAGGCTTCAGACTCGCCAGGTACGCGAACACATTGCTCAGAACCGTCACATCTTTGATGTCCTCGAAATACTTGCTCGTCAGCCAGGCCATGGCGAAGATCAACACCCACAAACCGAGCTTGCGCGCGCTGAAATCGTAGAGCAGCGTGACCATGAAATAGAGCAGCACCCACACGTAGAACCAGCCGAAATCGCCCGCCAGATGCGGCCGCTTGCTCACGATGGCCGCACAGGCAAATCCCACCACGATTGGCAACCATAAGTAAAAACTCGGATGGGCCGAGTACACCGTCACTTCGTCAGTTGCGCCGCGCCGCCCGCGGATCACGATCAAAGGCAGCGTGACCATGTAACGCGTGAATTGAAACACGGCCCGAAACGCCGGCCGTACGATCTGCCGCCGCGGCGAAGCAGCTTTCTCGAAGTGACTATGATGATCAACGTCGCCGCCGCTACCCACTTCATCAGACTTGCCCACGGAAAGATTCTCCTTTGGGGTGAATGTTACCAGGGCTTTATTTTAGTGATCCGGCGAGTCGCCTCACTAGAGCAGGCCGTCTGCACAATGTGTCGGAATCTCGTACTTCAGCTAATTGATCGGATATATATCCAGCGAAGTAACAGTGGGTCGTTTCCGACAATCGCGAAATTTGCTAATCGAGTGCCAGACGGAAGTTAGATTGTTTTTCCGAATGGGGGGCGAAGCCTTGGCGCCGCTTGTGCATTAACACTTGGCATGCGCAATCGCGCGTTGATTCGAGGAAATAATTTTCAACCGGCCCGCGACATGTCATCGAGACCGATGAACATCCCCTCTGGCGTTCACGTCGCAAATCGTTTGCGCGCTTCCTTAATTTTGAAAACCAAAAGCTTGACTTCTGAATTTGAAATCTGTATTTTCACCTAAACTATTAGTTTAGTTGCAGGCAATGACGCTGGTCGTGCTTTTCGCGGACGACGTCAGGCCGAAAGGGCCCGCGGTGGGGGAGGATCGATGATGGCCGAAGTCAGTCCGAGCGAACGCGAGCTCGACATTCTCAAAGTCCTCTGGAAGCTGGGCGAAGCCCCGGTTCGCGAGGTCCACAAGGCACTCTGTCCCGAGGGCCAGTGTGCATTCACCACCATCCAAACGATCCTCCGCATCATGGCGGACAAGGGGCTCGTCTCGCAGCGCAGCAAGGCGCGGACCTTGTACTACAAGGCCCGCTATAGCCCGGAGCGGGCCAGCCGCCGCTTCTTGCATAAAGTCTTCGATGGCTCGCTCGACCGGCTGGTTCTGAGCATGTTGCAAGCCGAAGACGTTTCGGACGACGAGCTCAAGCAACTTGAGCAGATGATCGCCAAGGCGCGTAAGAATAAACCGTCGAAGGGGAGGGGCTGAGATGTTCGAGATTACCACGGTCTTCTATTGGATTGCCACGATCGAATTGATTTCGCTGGTTGTGCTTTCGGTCGGTGTTGGCTTGGTTTACTTTCTACCGCGACCGATCGAGCGTTTGCGCACGATCCAGGCAACAATGGTCGCGCTGCTGCTGGCCTGTCTGCTGCAGGCTGCGCACGTGTTGCCCCAAGCGTCGCTCGGCTGGCTGGCCGACACGACCGCAGTCGAATCGCAAGTCGCCAGCGCGGCGACTATGTCCACTGGGCCTGCTGCGGCGCCCAGCAACGAAACAGCTACCTCCCGCGCCTCCGACACAACGTCTGCTGCCGAGCGGCCGGCGCATGCGCCGGGGCAGAACGGTCCGTTCTTACCGAACCGGCAGCGGGCGTCGTCGGACGGCGCGGAAGGTAGTGTTACCGAGTCCCTCGCAACGATCGCGTCGAGGAGCGAGGCCTCGGCCACGGACTCTGCGTCCAGCGGCTCGGCAAGGCCGTTCGAAATCGGACGGACGGCCGTCGTAGCGCTGATGCTCCTCGGCGCCGCGTGGTCTTTGTTGCACCTGCTGCCAGGCATGCTCAGGCTACGACGAGTTGTCGTACGCAGCCGACCCGCGCCCGCTGCGCTCGTCGAATTGCTGAATCAGGTCATGCGCGGGGCCTCACGCAAGGTCGCATTGCGAATTTCCTCCGACATCAACGTTCCGGTGGCGTTCGGCGCCCGGCGAGGGTTGATCCTGCTTCCAGAATCGATCGTCCGCGGCGGCGATGACGAGGCGCTGCGGTATTGCCTGGCGCATGAATGGTCGCACGTCCGCAATCACGACATTCCCCAGTGGTGGGTGCTACAACTCTGTCAGGCAGCGCTCTGGTGCCAACCGTTGTACTGGATCCTGCGGCGCGAGTTGCGAGTCTGCCAGGATCAGATCGCCGACGACTTCGCGGCGCGCGAAGCGGAAGATCCGCTTTCGTACGCGCAGCTGTTGATTGACCTGGCGCGGCAAGCCCGCGGGATGCGACTGGCGATGGCGCTGACCATGGCCGATGGCCAATCGAGCCTCGCGCGACGGATCCGGCTGCTGACCGATGGCAGCTTCCGGCTGACATCGATCGGTCGGCCAGGCGTGTTGATTGCGTCTTCGCTGCTGCTCATGGTCGCGGCGTTCGGCATGGCCCTGGTCAATTTGTCCTCGGCCAATGCACAGGTCGCTGAACCGCCGGCCGCGGCTGCTGCAGCGCCTCAGCCGACTGTGACCAAGGCAACATCGGACGCGCCGACGACCGAAGACAAAAAGCCGACCGGGAAGGCTGACGCCGAGAACGGGGCCGCCAAGGCTGAACCAGATACTAAGAAAGAGCCACAGCCAGACACTGCGGTCGACAAATCAGAAAAGAAAGACGTCGAAGAGCCCAAGGAGCTGAAATATTTCGGCGTCGTTATCGACAAATCGACGAAGGAGCCGATTGAAGGAGTGAAGGTCACGGTGCGGCGCTCGAACTACGGCGCTGGGAAAAACGAGATCATCGAAGAATCGAAGCACACGACCAACGATCGCGGTGTCTTTCGATTCGTCATTCCGCCGGAACAAGTAGCGCTTTCGTCGCTTTACATCGAGCTCGATGTGGAGCACCCGGACTATGCCCCCAAGAAGAACTTTGGTTACGCTCTGAGCATGATTCGCAAGAATCTCAAGTACGGCGAACCACCGTTTTTCACCAATACCGAACTCGACCCGGCCGAACCGCTGACGGGGCGGATCGTCGATCCAGCCGGTAATCCGCTGGCCGGGGTGGAGTTGCTGGCCTACTCGGTCGGCCCGCCGTCGTCGCCTGACAAGTTCGAGTATGGCAGCTTCATGCAAGGTCAGTCGGACGATCAAGGTCGATTTCGCATGAACCTGGTCAAGGGAGGGAATGCCGTCTTCTGGATCGCGCCCGATCGATTCGCTCCGCGACAAATGGTTCTGGGTTCCAAGAAAGGAGACCTGGGTGACGTGCCAGTGGCCGCGGGCGTAACCAGCAGCGGGCAAGTAGTCGACGCCGAAGGAAAACCGCTGGCCGGTCTCTGGGTAAACATCGAAGACGAAACCGCCCAGCGCGAAATCGGCATGCCGGTCTCCACTTCACTTCGTCGCTCAGGCAAGACCGACGAAAACGGACGCTTCGAACTCGATCCCGTCAAGCCTGGCCGATACCGGCTCAAAGTCGAAACCCGGCCCGACGATCTGCGCTGGCAAGCCAAACTCAAAGGTCGCCGCGAAAAACGGGTGGACATGCCGGCCGTCTTCATGACGCAGGTCGTCAAGCTCGACGAAGCGCCGCAGCCCCTCTTGGTGCAAGCTTCGCCCCACGTGGTGTTCAGCGGTCAATACTTTGATTCCAAAGGAAAACCTTGCCGTGGCCACGAAGTGACGGTCTACGGCCGCATGAACGGCGAGTCTTATTTCACGCGAATCGAAGCAGATGAAACCGGCCGCTTCGCAGGAAAGCTGCCGCATGGGCTGGAGCAAACGCGGATGGATCTGATCACCAACGAACATAGCTCGCTCCGCTATCGGATCGGCAAGGACAAGCCGCTCGAGCGCGAGACATACGCCGCGACGGACCTTGGCACACTTGATCAAGATGTGAACGACGTTGAGATCATCCGCTATGTCGCGCCGATCGTGACCCTGACAATCGTCGACGAAGACGGCGCCAAAGTACAAAGCGCGAAAGTGGCGGGCATCTATGTAGGCGCGGACGACAAATCCATGATCTCGCCCGTGGGCGGCTTGCCCACGAATATCACGTTCGAAAAACAGCTGGACGGTCGCCGACGCTCCTCACAATTGCTGCCCGACGAAAAGACAAAGTTCGTCGCCAGAGCCGAAGGGTATCAAGACGCCGAAGCCGAATTAACCATGGCGGAAGGGGACTCGAAAGAACTGACGCTAGTGCTCAAGCGCGCCGCAAAGCCCGCTGAACCGGGCGCCAAACCAGACGACGCCGAGGCTGCCAAGCCGAAGTCGGAATAACTCGGGGGGCAAACATGTTGGCACTTTTGACGTCACTGCGAATTGACTCCGCAGTGCGAATGCGACGCCATGAACCGCGCAACCGCTTCCGTGGATGGATCGGCAATCTGTTGGTTTCTCTGGCGGTTTGCGTAGTCATCACCGTGGGCCATCCAGTCGCTGCCCGCGGCGCGGACGAGCCCGCAGTCGAGCTACCAGGCAATATCACTCTCGGTGAAGTCGATTTTCGCCGGCACGTTTTGCCGCTCGTTTCGAAGCTAGGCTGCAACGCCGGCAATTGCCACGGTTCGTTTCAGGGGCGCGGCGGCTTTCGGCTGAGCCTGTTTGGACATGCGCCCGACGACGACTTTGCAGCGATCACGGATCGCGTCGATACGGACAATCCGGCCGAGAGTCTGCTCGTCGCGAAACCGAGCTCGAAGACAGACCATGAAGGGGGTCAGCGCATTCTGCCGGAGAGTTGGGAGTATCAACTCCTTGTTGGGTGGATTCGCCAAGGCGCCAAAGCGTCGAAGATCGATAACACACTGCTAGCGCAGGTCGCAGCCAGCCCACGGATGATGCGTCTGACCGTCGGCGCCCGAGCGAAGATTGCCGCCAGCGCACACTTCGGCGACGCGACGCCAGAACCAGTGACGCCGCTGTGCCGCATTGAGTCCAGCGATCCGGCCGTGGTCGAAATCGCGGCCGATGGCCAGGCCTTTGGCGTTCGCAGTGGGATGGCCAATATCATCGTCAGCTACGCCGGGAGCTTTGCCACAATCCCGGTGACCATTCCGTTTGCCAATGACGAGACGCGGGCAAACGATAAAGCTGCGCAGACGGGTGACAACTCGCCGGCCCCAGACGCGCCGCAATCGCTCGATCATTGGATCCAGTCACGGCTCAACGAATTGAACTTATCGAGCGCGCCGGCGGCAGACGACGCGCAGTTTCTGCGGCGGGTCACGCTCGACACCGTCGGCCGCTTACCAACATTCGACGAGGTTCGCCAATTCCTCGAAAGCAATGACGCAAACAAACGAACGGCGCTCATCGATCGCCTATTGGCAGATCCCCAACACGCCTCGGTCTGGGCCACGAGGCTGTGCGACATTACGGGCTGCCGCTTGGAAACGATGGAAGGCCCTGACAAACTGAAGCAGGCCCGCGCCCGCATGTGGCACGCCTGGTTTCGCCGGCGATTGGCGGCCAATACTCCGTTCGACCAGATCGTGCGAGGTGTGCTGGCCGGCGCCAGCCGCGGCGAATTGTCGGGCGAGCAATACGTCGAGCGCGAGCTGGCGCTCATTCGCGCCGCTGAGTCCGGCGGCGTAGGCGAGTACCCGGATCGCGACTCGCTCGACTTCTACTGGCGCCGTGTTTCGCAAACGGGCGTCTATCCGCGCGAAGAGATGGCCGAGCGAACTGCGGCGGCCTTCCTGGGGATCCGCATCGAGTGCGCTCGCTGCCACAAGCATCCCTACGATCGCTGGACGCAAACCGACTACGCGGCGTTCGTTAATGTCTTCGCCAATGTCACCTTTGGCAGTTCGATCGAAGTAAATCGCGCCGTCCTCGCCCGGCTCGATAAATCTCGCAGCGAGCGGGCCACCGGCGCCGAACCGACGGCCATGCCGCGTCTGCAAGAGATGTACGACGACCCACGACAGGCGCAACTGCTGGCGGATACGAAGCGCAAGCAACTCGTGGCGCCTCGGTTGCTCGGCGGTCGTGAGATCGACAAAGCCGAGAACGGCCGCGACGTGCTGGCCACCTGGCTCACGCAGGCAAACAATCCCTACTTTGCCCGGAATTGGGTCAATCGGGTATGGGCGCATTACTTCGGCCGCGGCCTGGTCGAACCGGTCGACAACTTTTCGGGTCGCAATCCGCCCACGCATCCTGAGTTGCTCGATGCACTGGCGGCGCAGTTCGTAAATTCGGGCTTTGATCTGCGGCAGCTTGAGCAGTCGATCCTCAGCTCGCGCGCGTATCAACAATCGAGCATTCCGCCGGCCCCGACGCCCGACGCAGCGCGTTATTACGCGTGCGCGCCGGTCCGCCCACTGATGGCCGAAGCGATGGTGCAGGCGGTCAATCAGGCGCTCGGTTCTGCGAACGCCTGGAGCGAAGACATTCCAACAGGCGGCAGCGCCTGGGACATCGGCGCCAACCGCCCAGCGAATTCTCGACTGGCCTACCTGTTCGAATTATTTGGTCGCGGCAAGCGAGAGCTTGTTTGCGATTGCAACCGTTCGACCGACGCGACCCTGCGCCAGACTTTGCACCTGATGGCCGATGGCGAATGGATCGAACAAATTCGCACGAGCGCGCTAGTGACGGACCTGGCCGCGGAGCAATCCATCCCGCAGGCACTGGCCACGGCCTACTTACGAACGGTCTCTCGACCGCCAACCGCGGCCGAGATCGAGATCCTGACCCCGCACGTCAGCGCGGCCGCCGATCGCAAAGAGGCCTGGGTCGACGTCGTGTGGGCGCTATTGAACTCACGCGAATTTCGCACGAATCATTGAGGCGGCGCTTGGGTATTAACGTCGTGGCGCCACTGGCTCCGCCAGTGCTCCGCATCCAGGAGCAGAACGGCGCAATCGTCCAATTTCATTTCTCCCTTTGAAGGGCGCGATCCATGAACCAATTCCATTCCCAATCGTCCTGGCGGCGGCGAGACGTTTTGAAGATTGGAGCCAGCGCAATGATCTCGCTCGCTCTGCACGAAGCGGCGCAAGCACGCGCGGGCGTGGATCCTGCCACCACGGCGCCTGCCGGCAAACCGCCAGCCAAAAACTGCGTCATCGTCTGGCTCACCGGCGGCCCGGCGACGATCGACATGTGGGACCTGAAGCCACAAGCCCCGGCGCACATCCGCGGCGACTTTGCGGCGATCGACACCAAGGCCGCCGGCGTTTCGATCTGCGAGCACTTACCGCAACTCGCCAAGGTGATGGATCGCTGCGTCCTCGTGCGATCGGTTTCGCACACGCTGGCTGATCATGCGCCCGGCACAGAGCTGGTCGCGACAGGTCACGCCCCCACGCCGGCGCTGGTCTACCCAACGCTGGGCGCGCTGGCTGGCAAGTTGCTGCCGGCTGCGACCGGCGTTCCGCCGTTCATGACCGTGGGCGAGGCTCCGCCAGGGAGCAGCGGCTTTTTGGGCGCCTCGGCCAGTCCCTTGGGCATCCTGCCTGCCGATCTGACAGGTCAATCGCGTGCGCGCATTCCTGTCGAGCTGCCAGAAAAGTTCTCGGCCGACGACCTTGCGCGGCGCGACACGCTGCTGCGTCGGCTCGACGCCCAATTCGCCGCGCTCGACAACGTAGGCTTCAACGCAGAACTCTCCGCGCTGGAGCGACAAGCCGTCGAGATTCTCCGCTCGAACAAAATCCGTCAGGCTCTCGATATCAGTAGTGAGCCGGACAAGGGCCGCGAAGCTTACGGCCGAGGCTGGCCAGGGCAAGCGCTGCTAGCCGCGCGGCGACTGGTCGAAAGCGGCGTCCGCGTCGTCACCGCGACGATCTCCGGTTGGGACACGCACAATGGCAACTTCGCTCAATTGCGCACGCAGTTGCTGCCTCAGCTCGACCGCGCGCTGGCCGCGCTTGTGGCCGATCTCGACGCGCGCGGCCTCTTGGACGAAACAGTGATCTACTGCGCCGGCGAATTCGGCCGCACGCCAATCATCAACGCCCAGGCAGGCCGCGACCATTGGCCACGAGCGATGTCGGTCTTCCTGTCCGGCGGTCCACTTCCCCGCGGCGCAGTGCACGGAACGACGGACGCCCAAGGCATGGAACCAGCCACCGGCGCCTGCACGCCGGCCGACATCAACGCCACACTTCTGGCAGCGCTGGGGGTCTCGCGCGAGACGTCACTCAACACGCCATCCGGGCGGCCGATAACGGCGATGGGAGATGGAACGCCGATCGAGGGTTTCTTGACGCGTTGATGGAAATGCGATTCGGCTCGATCTCGCACAAGCGATCTGGGGGCATGAGGCTCGCTCCACCGTTAGACTTAGGGCATGGCCGAGCCATCAACGCCACCCGAAACTGCAAGTCCGATATTGCGGTTGGTCGTTTACAGTCATGTCTTCGGCGTGATCTGCGCTGTGGTTGCAGCTCGGCTCGACGGCATAGCGACGCGGCATCCATGGCAGGAAATGATCGGCGTCTGCGCAGCATTTATCGCCGTCGTGACGCTGTTTGCCTGTCCGCTGCTATGCGTCGGCATATTGGTCACGTACCGGGGCCAGCTTAATGACCGCGATCTATTCGGCGTGATCGTGCTCGAATGCCTGATCGTAATCGCGCAATCGATCGCGCTATTGCCAATGGTCCAATAACCGCGAGGCCATTGATCGGGCTACAAATCCCGCACAATCTGCGACAGGAACCATGTCCGGCGTTCCGCCTGGTCGATCCAGTTCTCCAGCAGGCTGGCCGTGGCGACGTCGTTGTGGCGATCGCAGACTTCGTGCGTGGCGCGCATGTAACGGGTCAGCTTTTGGTTGTCGTCCGAGAGGTCGGCCAACATGTCGGTCGGCGTGACGACTTCCTCGTTGTTATCGATCAGGCGCTGGTAGCGGGTGATGTCGCTGATCGAGTGGAGCGATGTGCCGCCGATCTTGCGAGCCCGCTCGGCCACGTCATCGGTCATCGCAAAGATCTGATCGGCCTGTTCGTCGAGCAGCAAGTGATAATCGCGAAAATGCCGGCCGGTCATGTGCCAATGAAAGTTTTTGGTCTTCACGTAAAGCGTGAACACGTCGGCGAGTAGCTTGCGCAGTTCTTCGGAAATCTCCTCCACCCCGGCGCGCTCCAAATCTGTGGGGGTGTCCAGCACCGTGGCTCCGTTGGTCTGCGACGACTTGCTCATGTTTCGTCTCCCTTCGATTTGGAAATCCATCAGACGCCGACCGCTGCCAGCGCCCGATACGCGGTTGGTCTCCTCGCCAGGCACGCCCGAGCGTTTGGCTGGAGTTGAGCTTACCGTGTTTCCAATCGACTTCAACGGCCACTGCGATTGCGCAATCCGGTCGTCGATGCCAGGAGAACATTTCTCTGGAGTTGGTTGCGATAGGTTTTCCGAGACGCTGCAGTTCCGCGTCTCTTCAGAACCTTGGTCACGATACCGACCGCACCGCCACCGCCATGGCCAGAGCCACTTCGAGGACAAATCCAAACAGCAGCATGCTGCAAATTGTCGTTAACATGGGTCGCCGTCCTTTTCTTTCTCAATGGGGTTCGTGATCGTTGTGCTTTCCGGTCGTCGCCAGGCGCCTCGGCCTTGCACGGTGCGTACTGAAAGCACAGAACGTGCCAAAGCCTTCGATTGGCGGTTTGGCCGGACCACCTGACGGGTGGCGCCCGCGTGGCAATCGGCGTCGTTTGCCGCAATTCACGCCGGATTTCGCGGTTCTAACGGCCGCGAGCCACTTTTCCGATTGGGTGAGAACCGCCCGGCGCCCCCGCAGCGGTGCGCCGTCATATCCGCGACGCGTATAATCGAATTGACGACAATTGCGGTTGCCTGCCGAAGTCGATAAAGACCGAATAGCCCCAGCGTACGTCCGCCGGGCAAGCGCCCGAAGGAGTTTCGATGCGACTATCCCTACTAGCTCTGCCGTTCGCGGTCTTGGCGCTGGCCCCTTTGACCGGCTGCAGCGAAAGCACGCCGCCAGCCAAGCCTACGGACGCAGAGATCAAGCAACTCCGCGCCACGGCCGAAGGGGGTATGCCCTCCCAGGCCAGCAATCCGTTCCCCGTGTTCCAATTGCCGACGATGGGGTACCGAGACTGGACGGTCAAAGAAACGGCGGTCGACGCGCTGGCCCGGATCGGCGCCTCGAGCGTGCCGGCCCTGATTGACGCCCTGAAAGATCCCAGCCCGGAAGTCCGCGTGCAGGCGGCCCGCTCGCTGGCCCGCATGGGCGATTCGGGCAAGGCGGCCGTGCCAGTTCTGATCGAGCGGCTTCACGACCCGAACGAAGAAGTTCGCCAGGCGTCGGCCCGAGCGCTAGGGCAGATGGGCCCGGCCGCGGCCCAGGCGGTGCCGGCATTGATCGCAATTCTCAAATCGCCCGACAGCGAAACAGCCGCCCGACGCAAAGCCGAGGCTCAAAGACCGGGCCGACCGTAGAGAAGGCTCGGGGCGTAGAGACTTGAACCTCGCGCTACGAGATTGCTCCAAAGTCGTGTGCCACTGCTGGCTTGCCCAGCAGTGCTTCGCGTCTCAGGCCTGATGGCGCTCCCGCCGGGCGGTTGCGGAGCTTACACTTGGGGCGATGACTACCTCGCGCCAACTTACCGTCTCGTTCGTCGTTTTATTGCTCTGCTGCCGCGCGGCATTGGCCGCGCCTCCCGCGCCGAACAGCGCCACCGAGATTGACGTCTCGGCATTCGGCGACAGCATCCATCATTGGCGAAAGTTGCGCGACGAGTCGCGGTTCATTCAGCCAGAGCCTGACCAGCCGAGCTATCGACGCGATCAGGTTCGCGAAATCGCCGCAAACATCCTGCTGTTTCAGCGAGCCAACGGTGGCTGGCCGAAGGACTACGACATGCTGGCCGTGCTCAGCCCGGCTCAGCGCGAACAACTCGCCGCGACGCGCGATCGCGAGGACACGTCGTTCGACAATCACAATGTCTTCGGCCAGGTCGAGTATCTGGCCCGCGCCTACGTGCTGACGGGCGACGAGGCCTTTCGCGACGCCTGCCTGCGCGGTTTCGATTTTATGCTTTCGGCGCAGATGCCCAATGGCGGCATTCCACAGGTCTATCCGCGCAGTAGTGGGTACCACGGGCACATCACGTTCAACGATGGCGCCATGATCGGCGTGTTGCGAGTATTGAACGACGCTGCCGACGGCCAACCGCAGTTCGCCTGGCTCGACTCCGCGCGGCGCGAGCGGGCGAAAGACGCCGTGCGCCGTGGGACAGATTGCATTTTGAAATGCCAGATTCGCGTCGACGGTCAACGAACGGGCTGGTGTCAGCAACACGATCGCGAGACCTTCGCGCCGGCCAGCGCGCGAACCTTCGAGCTGGCGTCGCTCTGCCCGCAAGACACAACCGAAATTGTGCGATTCTTGATGACCGTCGAGGGTTCCAGCGAGTCAGCCAAGAAAGCGGAAATCACCGAGGCGATCAACGACGCCGTGGCCTGGCTGACCAAAGTCCGCCTCACCGGCGTTCGCGTCGAGCGCGTCGCCGCGCCGAAGGAGGCGTTTCAGCGACACACGGCCGACTTCGATACTGTGGTCACCTCGGATCCCAAGGCGCCGCCGATCTGGGGGCGGCACTACGAAATTGGGACCAACCGACCGATCTTCGCCGGCCGCGACGCGGTCAAGAAGTACGAACTAGCCGGCATCGAGCGCGAACGCCGCACTGGCACACCCTGGTATGGCGGCTGGCCCAAGCGTTTGCTCGACGAAGAATATCCGGCCTGGCGGAAGTCTCGCGATCGCTGAGCGACGGTAGGAGCACGCTCATCTACGAAGGGACCGCGGCTCGCGCGACCTGAAAAGATCGTGCGCCGAGCATTTAGATCAACTCGCGGATCGGCGGATGCTCGACCAGATACTGCGGGCGGCCGGTCGAATCCTGGATCGTGGTGGTCGATGTGTCCAAGCCCAGGTTGTGGTAAAGCGTCGCCACGACTTCTTGAACATGGACAGGGCGATTCTGCGCGACTTCGCCCAGGCGGTTCGTCGTGCCGATCGCCTGACCGAGCTTCATGCCACCACCGGCCAACAGCGCACAACTGACCGGCGCCCAGTGATCCCGCCCAGCGTCTTTGTTGATGCGCGGCGTGCGTCCGAATTCACCCCAGGCAATGACCGTGGTGTCATTGAGCATGTCGAGCCGTTCGAGATCCTCGACCAGTGCGCTGAAGCCTTGATCGAGCTTCGAGCCATGATCGCGAACGAGGTCGAAGTTGGCGCCGTGGCTGTCCCAGCGACCGTAGGTCATCGTCACGCAGCGCACGCCGGCTTGCACCAGTCGGCGGGCCATCAGTAGATGCTCGTTGATCGTCGGCGCGCCGTCGTATTGATACTTGTACGGTTGGCCGTTGCCGTAGCGCTCGCGAACTTTGGGATCTTCTTTCGAAAGATCGAGCGCTTCGAGCAGCTTGCTCGACGTCAACACGTCAAAGGCCTTCTCTGTGAACGAATCGAGCGCCGTGGTGCGGCCAGTGGCGTCGACCACGTTTTGAAATTGGTTGAAGCTGGCTCGCAGTTGCTTGCGATCGTTGAATCGCTCGAGCGTGACGCCGTTGAGCTTCATGTTGTCCATGCCTGGCCCGTCAGGCTGGAACGGCAAATAGCTTGGCCCGAGGTAACCAGGGTGCCCTGGGTCTTTCCATACGCCGGCGTTTGCCAGACCGACAAAGGGCGGCACGCTGCGATCGACCGGCCCTTGCAGGCGGGCCACCGCGGCGCCCAAGCTGGGGCGACCACCGATCGACGCCAGGTTCTCACGCGTCCAGCCAGAATGACACTGATAAGGCTCGTGACGATCGACGCAACCGACCACCGAACGAATCACGGCACAGCGATCCATGATCGACGCGATCCGCGGGAAGACTTCGCCAATCTGGATGCCAGGAATCTTGGTCGAGATCGGTTGGAACTCGCCGCGAATTTCCTTTGGCGCCTCGGTCTTGATCTCCCACATATCCTGATGCGGTGGACCACCACCCAGGAAGATATGGATCACGGATTTGTGTCGCTTGCGCGGCGTAACTTGAACGCCTGTGCTATTGGTCTCGGCCTGCCCCTCGGCGCGAAAGACGTCGGCCAAAGTGAGTGCGCCGGCGCCCATTCCCAGCGCGCCAATTCGCAAAAAGCTGCGGCGCGATAGGTTGTCGCAGAACTGATGACTGCGGCCAAGAATCGTGAGCATGATTTTCTCGACAGGCGGGAGTTGTCGGGGCGGGGAGGGAGGGCAGGCAGGCGGGGGGTCGCATCAAGCAACGTCGATGTTAGCCGATGCCTGGCCTTTCCGCAAATTTTTCCAGCGGCCCGTCCCGTTCTCTTCTCTCGCGCATGTTACGCACGATGTGCGGCGCCGGTTTTGAGAAAACCGCATGAAGAGGGAACCGCGGACCGCAACCGAAACGAGCGTCAGTAGTTAGGGGTGCATGCATCGGGAGCGTGGGCTCATTCGCGCGCGAATCAGCGCGTAGGCACGTTGAGGGGAACGATTCATCGTGTGCGCATGCGCCGGTTGCGCAGTCGCCCTAGTGCGACGTGATGCGGAGGTAGTATCCGTCTGGGTCTGTGATCCGAAAATCCGTCGCGCCCCACGGCTGCTTGCGCAGTTCCGACAAGATCGGGTGGCCCGCCGCCTTCACGGCCGCCAACGTTGCTTGGACATCTGCGACCTCGAGCACAATTTCAGCGCCGAGCCCGCGCCGCTCGGACTGTAGCTCTGGATTGAAGTAGTGCTGCTTCGGCAGATTCTTCGCGAGCCCCAACCCGATCAGCACCGAGCCCGATTTCATCGGCTGATAATTGGCCGAGCCCTTTTGTGGCTCGAAGCCCAGCACCTTGGCGTAGAAGGTTTTGGACTTTTCCATGTCCGTTACGAACAGTTCGAGCCGCAAACTCATCCCTTGCGGACGCGGCGCGTCATTCGGCGCGGCGCCGATGGCAATCGCGGCGAGAAGCAACAGCGACACAACACCAGCAAAACGCTTCATCATCGCCCCCGTTCTGAGTTGCGCCGATTGTGATTGGAGCCGGTTTTGACTGCCGCGCGAGCCTGACGAATCTCATTAGCCGATCAGCGGCCGCAGCACATTGCGAGAAATTCGCAGCGATTGCTTGCGGGCGTCGAGCGTGTCGCGGAACGAATCGTCTTCGACTTCGATCGACACGGCCCCGCGATAGCCGACATCGGTGAGCGCGCTGAGCCACGCGCTCCAATCGATCGACCCGAGGCCGGGGATCTTCGGCGTGCTCCAGCCCAGGCCGAGGATTCCGCGATCGTCGAGCTTTTGCCGATCGAGCTTCATATCCTTGGCGTGCGTGTGAAAAATGCGATCCTTGAATTCGTAGATCGGCCGCAGGTAATCCATCATCTGCAAAATCATGTGCGATGGATCGTAGTTCAGCCCAAAGTTGGCCGAGGGAATCGCGTCGAACATTCGCCGCCAAATGGCCGGCGAGTAGGCCATGTTCTTGCCGGCAGGCCACTCGTCCCAACTAAACAGCATTGGGCAATTCTCGATGCCGATCTTGATCGCGTGGTCTTCGGCAAAGCGAATCAGATCAGGCCACGCTTTGCGGAAGCGCACGAAGTTGTCGTCCGAGTTCGCCCGATGATCGGCGCCGATGAACGTGTTTACGTTCTGCAGTCCCAGCAGCTTCGCCGCGTGGATTACTTTTTTCAGATGCTCGGTGGCGACGCGCCCCTCTTCGCTGTCGGCCGAGAGGATGTTCGGGTAATAGCCGAGCCCGGAAATGCTGACGCCATGCTTCTTGCAGAGCGCGTTCGTGTCGTCGGCCTTGGCCGGTGTGAAATCGCTGACGTCGATATGCGTAACGCCGGCGTATTTACGCTCGGCCTTGCCAACCGGCCAGCACATGACCTCGACCGAGTCGAACTTCTCGGCGGCCGCGAAATTCAGCACATCTTCAAAACCGAGATCCGGCAAGATCGCCGTGACAAACCCAAGTTGCATGAGTGAACACTCCGAAACAGAACCGCGCGAACAAATCATCCACCGAAGCGACCGATTCTCGCCGAGCGCCGGCTCGGCTGCAACCATGGTCACTCAGCTTGAATTGCCTTCCTCTGCGCCTCGGCGGTTCATCTCGTTCTCTTTGATGGGACGAAGAGGTTGAACCGCCGAGACGCCGAGGCGCGGAGAGATTGCCTGTAGGTCAGGCGCTGCGCGCGGGTGCTGCTATTACAAACCGATCAGAAATGCGCAAAAAAAGGCTCCGGTCGAACGGGCGGCGTTTTGCGCGCCGCCGTTCGACAAGAGCCTGAAGGTCGTTTGAGCCGCGAGGCGCTTAACCCAATTGCGTCAGCGCCGTCTTTGCCGCATTCTTTTGCGCGTCGTCGGCGCCGTCGGACGCGACCGATTGAAAGATTCCGCGCGCTGCGTCTTTTTGCCCTGCCTTGGCCAGCGTAGCCGCTAGCTGCAACCGGGCAATGCTCGTCCGCTTCGCAGCGCGTGGGCTCGTGGCGCCCAGGTCTTTGCCGATCTTGGCGATGACGTCGTCACCCGCTGCGTCGGGCTGCTCGGCCAGAGACTCCGCGGCCACCAGTCGAACTTCCACGCCGGTGTCGTTAGCCACTTGCTTCAGAGCATCGACGGCGATATTGCCCGAGCGACGGCCGAGCGAGCCGATCACGCCGACGCGGTATTCCACGCCGACCGCTTTTTGCGCGGTTTCTGCCAATGCCGCCGTAGCGGCGGCCGATGGCGTGCGGGCCAGCGCAAAGCGAGCGCTCTCGCGAACGTCAAAGTCCGACAGCGCCTCGATCAGGGCCGGAATCTCCGGATCGCCGGCCACATCTGCCAAAAGCAGCGCAATCTGGTTGCGGGCCTTGGCGTTGAGCTTGAAGCCCGGCGTTTCCTTCTTCTTCTTTTGTTCTTCGTTCGGCTCGTTGCGGGCGATGAGCTGGCCAGCCAGGGCCGAAGCCAACACGGCCCGGTCTGACTCTTTGCCCGGCGCTCCGGCGGCGGCGATCAAAACCCACAGGCCGCGGCGGGCCTGAAAGGCCTTGGTCTGGTCGTCCGAGCCAAGCTGCTCGCAAAGTTGTGCGACGTTGTCCATAGCGAATATTCCTCAATCAAATCTGTTTTCGTTTGTAAATGCGAATGAAAACCACGATGAACGAGCGAGTCCGCGACAGTTTATAAATGCCACGGCGCGCGCATCGGCTTGCTGCACAGGCGCTGCGCTTGCTCGTCGCCGACGAACACTTCCTTCGCCGGGTCCCAATTCAACTCGCGGCCGAGCTTGATGGCGATATTGCCCAGGTGGCAGATCGTGACCGAGCGATGCCCGACTTCGATATCGCAAATCGGCAGCTTGCGGCTGTGAATGCAATCCAGCCAGTTGGTGTGGTGATCGTGGCTGTCGTACAAGCGGACGTCGCTGTCCGTCAGTTCGATCTTGAGAATGTCCGGGTTCGAGGCTTCGATCTTGCCACGGCTGACAAAGATCCAGCCATCGGCGCCGGTGAACTTCACGCCGTTCTCGCCCTTGGCGTGGCAGGTCAGCGTCACGCCGTTGGCGTACGTGTAGGTCACGTCGAACGTGCCGGGCACGTCGTGCGGGCCGTTCTCGTAGAACTCGCCTGAACCGACGACCTTGACCGGGCCGCTGCCGTCGGCGCCGATGCCCCACTGGGCGATATCGTTGTGATGCGCGCCCCAATCGGTCATCTTGCCGCCCGAGTAATCGCTGAACCAGCGGAACTGGTAATGGCAGCGGTTAGGCGAGTAGTCCGCATACGGCGCGGGGCCGAGCCAGAAATTCCAATCCAGATTAGCCGGCGGCGTGGTGACTGGTTGCCAACTGCCCGAATCGATATCGCCGATGTAGGTATCGACGGTTTGCAACTTGCCGATCTTGCCGTTGCGCACCAATTCGCACGCCTGGCGAAAACGCTTATCGCTGCGCTGTTGGCTACCGGTCTGAAAGATCGTGCCGTAGCGGCGGGCGACTTCGACCATCTTCTTGCCTTCGTCGATCGTCAACGTCAGCGGCTTTTCGCAATAGACGTCCTTGCCGCTCTCCATCGCGTAAATGCTGGTCAGCGCGTGCCAGTGATCTGGCGTGGCGATCAGCACGGCGTCAATATCCTGGCGATCGCAGAGGTCGCGGAAGTCTTTGTAGATGTCAACCTTCTTGCCGGTGCGGTTGAGCACGTCGAGCGCGGCCTGATCGCGATGATCACGGTCGACGTCGCAGACGGCCGCCATTTGAATTCGCTTGTTCGGGATCAGCTTGCCAGCCAGGTGATGCCGGCGGCCGAGATCGCCCACGCCGATCGAACCGACGATCACCCGATCGCTCGGCGCTGGCTGACCGTTCTTGGCGAAGACGCTGGCCGGAACAATCGTGGGGGCAGCCACCGCGGCGGCCGAGGCCTTCAAAAACGTCCGCCGATTGGGCGTGAGCGCAGGACGAGCAGATTCGGAATTCGCGGGGCGAGCGGGTTCTGTCACGGCAGGGTTGCTCCTGATTTCTAGTAAAGATTGCGTGCAGGCGGGGCAGGGTCGGCGACCGACGCAGCGGACGCGCCAAGCTAACGTTGACGAGCCTATTCTGTGCGCGCGGGGGGGCGATTGCAAATCGCCCGATCGCCTCGAACTTGCGCCTGGGCAAGTCACAGGACCATTCTGATTCGGGCCAAGCCCTGCCGCAACCGCCGAAAGTACGCCGAACACCGAAGTACGGGACCTAATCCTTCGTCCGCTGGTGCGGACAATAGGGCGGGGGCGAAGAGGTGTCACAGCGGTCCAATTCGTCCGTATGATACAAGGGCAGGCAGCGATGGTTCTTCGGCTCGATACGTTCACTACTGGTGATTTCTGGCTTCTGATTCCCTTTGATGGCGCAGAACATGACTTCCATTTGCCAAGGCCGTGTGCTGTTCCTCGCGCTGCTGGCAGCCGCCGCGCTGAGCGTCGGGCCGGCATGTGCTCAAACTGACGACAAAGCAGCCAAGCAGCGCGAAGCGAGACACTTTGATCAACTGCGCGCCGCCGGCCAGTTCCAGGAGGCCGAAGCGTTTATCAAGCAACTGATCGACAAATACCGACAGCAGCGCGATGGTCAGCAACAGTATTTCTATTTGTCATTCCTCGTTGATCTTTACATCCAGTTGGAGCGAACGCCCGAAGCGCTGCCGCTGGCCAAAGAAGCGCTGGCCGGCTGCAAGCAGCACTACGGCCCCAGGCATAGCATGACGGGCGACGCCGCGATGCGCTTGGGCCGTGTCTATCTCCAGCTAAACCGGACCGATGAATCACTCGCGCTATATCAACAGGCGCGTGACATCCTGGTTGCTGTGCATGGTAACAACGCTTCGGAGGTTAACTATGTTGATGGTCTGATCGCGAGTGCGCTCTCGCATATTGGCCGCTATCAGGAATCTGAGCGAATCCGGCTGCGCACGCTCGCCTGGGAAAGGCGTGACAGCGGAGGCCGGCCGACGACCGGCGTTTCGATCGAGCTGCACAACCTGGGCGAGCTCTATTACAAGCAGGGCCGCCACAAGGACGCCGAGCCGTTGTTGCGCGAATCCTGCGATACTTTGGTGAAAGCCGGCAAGGGACATAGCCTCTACTACGCCGATGGACTCGCGAAATTAGCGGATATTTACAAGGCCATGCACCGCTACCCGCCAGCGGTGCAGTGTTATCAACAAGCCTACGCGCTGTACGCCGACCTGCTGGGCAAGGATCACCCGTTGGCCGTGATCCAAAGCGATCTGGCAGACGTCTACACATCCATGGAGAAGTACGACGAGGCTGAAGTACTCTTCGACAAATCGCTCCAATGCGCTCTCAATTATTATGGCCCTGACAGCTCTCAGGTGTACGACACCAAGCACTCGATGGTGTCGTTGTACTGCTTGCAAGAAAAGCATGAACAGGCCGAGCGACTGGCTGCTGAATTACTGAAGTTTGCGGAACAACCGCATATTCCGCGCGGGCCGTTGCGAAACGCGCTGACGATGTGCCAAATCATCGCTCGCACTCAAGGCAAGTGCGAAGAGGCCGCGCGCTACGGCCTCAGGAGCATTGAGGTTGACGAGCAAGAACGCGCGACACTCTCAGGCGGCGAGCTGCAACAGGCGCAAACGGCAGCCGTGCGCCATATGAACTACAGCCTGACCGCGGTCGATTATTTCCGCAGCGACCAGATTCCCAAGGGCTTTGCCGTATCGGAACGGGGCCGCGGGCGGACGCTACTCGATCAAATGGCGCTGGCGCGAGTTGATCTCTTCGCCGGCATGCCCGTTGACCAGGCCCAGCAACTCCGCACGGCGTACGAGTTGATCGAGACACAGACGTCGGATCTTGAGCGGCGGATTGCCGCGGTCAATGCCAACCGTAACCTCTCGGAGCCGGACCGCAAACAACAACTCACCCGCTTGGGCGCTGAATTGCAGGCCTCGCGCCAGCGGCAGACCGAGGCCTACGCGTACATTCGCAACGAAAGCCCGGCGTTTCGCCGCGTGATTGGAGAAACCTTTGCCGGCGTGCCGGTCGAGGAAGTCAAAGCCTACATCAAACGCGAACAGGCGTTGTTGCTGTACTACGTGGTTGGTCCCGACGTGATCACTTTGCTGATGTGCGATGGCGGTGAGGATATCGGACTGGTCCGCTGTGTTCCGCCAGGCTTTGACACGAGCGAAGAGTATGGAGCGGCGAATCTCGAGGCGCTCCTGCTCAACGAAAAGCAAACAGGCGTACTCCAATTGCTCGCGGATCCCACGTCCGAGAAATCGCTCACTCCCAAACTTGCTGAGCTGGCCAAGATCGTCTTGCCGGAGTTCGCGCAAAACTACATTCAAAAGCACAACTTTCGCCGACTGATCATCGTGCCGGACGGACCGCTGGCCATGCTCCCTTTCGAGGCGCTGGTGGTCGCGCAAGAGCCGGAAGTGAAACACTTCCTGGACGTGGCGCCGCCGATCAACTACGCGCCGTCCATGACGATCCTGATGAACCTCCAACAGCGGGCAGCGCCGCCCATTCCATCCGATCGCGAACCGGTGTTGACTGTGGGCGATCCGGCGTACGGCGCGCCGCAGACCGCGCAAGGCGCTCCACAAGTGGCGGCGATCGATCGCGCGTTCCGGCGGCGCAGCGGAGAACTTTCGCGGTTGCCGTTTTCCGGTCTCGAAGCAGGCTGGGTTGCCGAAACGTTCAACAAACATGGAATGAAGGCCGAGTTGCTGCGCGACCGGGCGGCGACCGAGGCCGCCATCCGCGCTGCGGCGCCCAATCGGCGGATCGTGCATCTGGCTTGCCACGGTCTGGCCGACGATGTGACTGATAACTTTTTTGCGGCCCTGGC